>Ga0307947_1000431_pt1 | contig 29293 bp, 35 predicted proteins | sample OrgLakmetagen232_FD_201840 | JGI IMG/M metagenome (GOLD analysis project Ga0307947, IMG submission 201840) | Saline water microbial communities from Organic Lake, Antarctica - #232 | ecosystem: Environmental > Aquatic > Non-marine Saline and Alkaline > Saline | place: Antarctica: Organic Lake...
CCAACGGCAGCAGCCGCTACCCACCCCAGGCACATCACATATACACACATGTACACACAAATGCAGCACCAGGGCAGCAGCTAAAACAATCTGGCTTGCTCTCGCCCAACGGCAGCAGCCGCTACCCCACCCCAGGCACGACAGACAAACCCGGGGGGAGAAGCATAGAGAAATTTGTGCCCTCTGTCAACGACAGTATAGAGGAGGATGAAGATCTGGACCTGGATTTGGACATAGAGGTACTTAAAATAGCTCAGACAGGTTTGAATGTACAACTGGGCGCGTGCACTGCTGGGTCATCGACTCATAGTGCACATGTCAAGAAATGGTGTTTGGCACAGATTGCATGACCGTGGTTTTGTGTGTGGAGGTGTACAGAGGCTCAGCATGTGCCATTGATAATATATACGCTCGGTGTGTCTGTGGTGCGCCCGTCAAAAGAGGGCTGGTGGGCTGACACTGCACAACCATGGTTGTGTGGAGGTGTGCTAGAGCGCAACTGAAAACGTGAATTTCAAGTGTGAATTTCCAACCGCGAGCAATTGCTGTGTGCTGAGCAATGCCAGAGCCAGACACAGATTGTGCTAGGTGCTTCCGTGATGGAGCAGGCAGGTCGATACAACACCGTTATGTTCCACTGCCACCATTTGATAGTGAGTGCATGCAGCCATTTGTGCCTTACGCTGAAATGTCGTGTGATTTTATACCACGAGCCTATTTTGGTTGAGCACCACATGTGCAGCCCACACAATCGTGGGCACACATTCTCACACACCTCTCACGCAATCCTCACACAATCCTCACACAGACCTAACACACCCTCACATACCCTCACACACACATCCTTACACGTCCTGTGTACCCTCAAACACCCTCACAAACACACACACATCCTTACACGTCCTGTGTACCCTCACACACCCTCACACGTCCTGCGTACCCTCACACATCCTCACACACCCTCACACGCCCTCACACATCCTCACACATCCTTACACACCCTCACACATCCTGCGTACCCTCACACGCCCTCACACGTCCTCACACATCCTTACACGTCCTGCGTACCCTCAAGCACCCTCACACGTCCTCACACATTCTGTGTACCCAACACATACCATGCACCCAACACACACACCTTGCACCCAGCACCCCTTCCTGTTTGTGTCTGCTTGTGCGACAACTGGACGTGAAAAGCCCCTTATCACAACATCTGTGAACAGGCATGTGTGCCTATATTTGTGTGTGTGTGTTTGTGTGCAATGACCAATCCTACACAATGTACACACCACAGTGCGTGTAGCACCTGTGTATACAAACACCAGCACACATACGCACTTCAATGTTTGCATCAGGGGGGAGAGGAGAAGGAGGAGGTGGAGCTCAAGCGCTTAAAGCTCTTTGTGACGTCTCTCACCCATTCATGCACAACTGCACACAAGCGCACGCGCACACGCACACCTTTATCATCAGGAGGGTTAAGAGGAGGATGATGAGGAGGAGGAGAGGGAGCTGAAATGCCTTATGCTTTTTGTGGTGTTTTTTGCCCATGTACGCACAATTGCACATACACATACACTCACACTGTTTGCGTCAGGAGGGGGAAGAGGAGGAGGAGGAGGAGGAGGAGGAGGTGGAGGGCAAGGAAAAGAAGAAGGGCGAGCGCTCCGGGCTATCCGTTGTGTCCATGCTTCGAAAAAAGAATAAAGCCAAACGCAGTAAAGCCAAGGAGCTGCAGGCACGAAGGTGAGCTCTATTGTTAATTGAAACAATCTGTTTTATCGGTTTGGTATCTGCGTTTCTGCACAAATGAAGGTCCGACGCTGCCAACTTTTGCCGACGAAAAATCCAATCTGAAAATCCCACAGGCCCTTTCATGGGTGTTACTCACCTAAGGAAAAGGATAGGGTTGGACAGAGCCATATAAATACGGTGTATGTACGGTATTTTTGGCGGAAAAACCACCAAATATATGGTCATATACGGTGCAAATGTACGGTTCTGGCCAACCCTAGAAAAGGATGAATGCAGGTTCCGGCAGGATGCAATCCTTAGGGTCCCTAACTATTGCAAAGGTTGCAATAGGGTTCCTAAGTGTTACTAGGGTTGGCCAGAACCACACATGCGGTTTTTATGGTTTCTGTACAGGATGTTTGGCAGGGAAATAACCAATTTTCGGTCATATACGTAGGGTTGGCCCAAACCGTATAAGTGTATATACGCCGTTTATACGTATTTATAATAAATTTTCTCCATACCCGTATTTGTATACACCGTATGTGAATTTTAGCCGGCGCATATATACGGTCTGAATGAGTGGTCAAAAGCGACCTTCCACTAGCCTTCGAGACCACAAAAAGTCCTGTATCCGGGCAATATTTAACAATTGTTATTGTGGTATTGAACAGACGTATCCCTCGTGGAGGGGAATCCGTCATGGTTCAACAGCAGCCAGTGGTTTGAGAGCAAGGGTTCCAGAAGCAGCAGCACCAGGAGCACCAGAGTTTGAGTATGAGCAGGGCATGCAAGCCAACCTCAATGAAGGTTTTCAGGGCGGAGATGATGCAGGAACAGAAACGGCACACGCACTCTTCACGCGTTGTGCATGCACCCACCCCTGCACGCGCGCACATACATGCACGCACCCCTGCACGCGCACACACACACATGCACGCAAACCTGTGTGCACAGATGCACACACAAACACACACGTACGTGCGCTGAGGTACATGCACGCGCATTTACACACATGTAGCACGCACACATACACGCATGCATGAACGAACCTCAGCACGCACGCAAATGTATACGCACATGCACGCACCCATGCATGCATACAACCATAAGCAAGCACACGCACACGCATGTTCGCGCACACGTAAGCATGCGCACGCACACATGTGCATGCACGCGCGTATGCATACAACCATAAGCAAGCACGTGCACACGCATTTTCACGCACACGTAAGCATGCACACGCACACGCACACATAAGCATGCGCACGCACACGCACAAGTAAGCATGGGCACGGGCATGTGTGCATGCACGCGCGCAAATGCACACGCACATGCACGAACTACATACATACGCATGCATACACACATGCATGCACACGCATATGTACACGCGTGCACGAATTCCACGCATGCATGCATGTACATTTTCACACACACACACACATACACACACACACATGCATACACAAACAAGGTAATTTGATGGGGTGGGGGAAGAAGAGGGGTATCGTGACAGTGACCATGTGTGCCTGTGTGTTTTGGCCTCTTTGGGCAAGCATAGCTTCCCAATCGTTGGTTTTTTGGCACAACTAAATTGGATACATTTGTACAGCTCATAAGAGCTACAAAATGACCCCCCTAAAATTTAATTCTGAGAAGGTCGAAATTTCAAATATGCGGAATATATACGGAAAATACGGAAAATACATATATACGGTTTATACGGCTTATATATGCGTATACGGAATTCCCATATACGGTTTGGGCCAACCCTACATATACGGTGTATATATACGGTTCTGGCCAACCCAACTTAATTCTGACATTATCAGATGTGGCAAGGCCGAGGAGCATGTGCATAAAGACGTAGAGTTCTTGCCTTGTTTGGCTGCTTCTGTTCTTTGCTACTGCTAAAAAGAGCAAGCGAGACAAAGCAAAATCCAAGTTCAGGATGCTGCTTGCAATGACACTCTTGCCTACCAATTTGGTTTTGCATATGAATAGGAGATCTGAGAAGCGTTTTTATCTTGATAGCGTTATGCATGGATTATGCTCCTTCTACATGCATTGCAAGCCCCTTTCATAAGCCGTTACGAAAGAAGCTGGCCGCTGTTTTTGTTTTCCCTGGAGCTCATACACCAATGTATGTTTAAATTCAGAGCGGAGTAGCTGATGCAGACAGGTCAAAATTGTCCTTTTCTTTTTAGGCTTGCACAAAAAAGTACACACACGCACACACACACACGCACGCACACACACGCACACACACACTCACACACACACACACACACACACACACACGCACGCACACACACGCACACACACTCTCACACACACACACACACACACACACACGCACGCACACACGCACGCACGCACGCACACACGCACATGCACACACACACACACACACATATGCAAAATTGCACACAGGCTGCGCCGATACAAGATGGTACCCCAGCTTGCCCCCCCTGGTCAGCCCATCGGCATCATCACCATCGAAGATGTGATCGAGGAGCTCATTCGTGCCGAGATTGTGGACGAAACAGATCGGTGAGCTTTAGTTGTCTGAATGCACTGTTTACGTAGCAAGGTAAGACTTGCATCCCTCATATCAGCGCACCTACAATTAAGGGTATTTGACTTGAATTCTTTGAAATTAATTGATCTGTCTAGGCAACAGTGTTAGACTTGCATCGTTTGTACCTGCGAACCTACAACCAAGGGCGCTTCAATAGTATTAATGGCATTCATTTATTTGTCGTATTTTTCACATGCTAGCGTTTGATATATCGTCAACCAGTTCAAAGCAACCAAGCAAAGCAAACGTGAGTTGGTTGCGCTGGCTTAAGTGTTATCTGCACGTGAATGACGTGCACGCTTTAATGCGGGACAGGACAATACACTTAAAATTCTGGGAGGAGGAGCATGTGCAAATTTAACTTTTTGATTACATACTTATTTGTGCCGTTGAAGAACGATGGATTTCACACCCTTTCCCTCAAGCACTCCCCTTGACTAATGGGCCCCGCCACTCTTATTCTTATTCAGGTTCGTGGATAATGAGCACCAAGTTCGCGTGGAGCAGGCTTCGATGTACATGAATCTGCCTGAGCGTCTTCGCCAGGTCAGTCAATCTGTCAGTCGGTATCTGTTTGTCTGTGTCTGTGGCGGCTGGCATTGGTGTGCGGAGTAGGGCATATGCAGCAGCGGACCTTAAGCTCAGACGAGGCTCAATGTCATAGCCCAGGCGTAAAGGAGGATTGTCTACCCGGCTGTATCCTGGTTTATTCCATACTGAGTCTCCCCTTTTGCCTTGTTCCGCCTCATTTCATTTATGGGGTTGGCTACAACCGTATATGTGCACATTGCATATGACCGTGTATTTGGTGATGTCCCTGCCAGAATTACCGATATATTATATACACCACATGTATATGGTTCCGCATCATGTCATTTCCCAGCTCCTGCCCTTTTCCATTCGACTCTCTGCTTTGGGACTGCGAATGCTGTTTTGCCTGAGGAATGTTGTTATGTCTGACACGCAGGTCGTGGCCGGCAACGTTGGGGTCATGTTGAAGGCGAGCCTTCTGGCTTCACAGCGTAACTCCCACTCTGGTCCGTCAATAAGCTCAAACCAGCCGCAGCAGCCGCCGCAGCAGCAGCAGTACGGGCCACTTGGGAGTAGCAGCGACAATGCGACGTCGTTGATTGATCATTAGTAGAGATGGCATGCGCTTTTTTCATTCTTGTGCATGTATATAATTCCTGCACTACTATCACGAATATTCACAGCACCACCTCGCGGATTTGGCCAACTCTTATTATAGGTTTGTTTATTGCAATGTAAATATCAGTGGACGGCCTTCAGCCGTGTTTTATGGAATTTTATATTCACAACGTGGGGAGTATTTCTCTGCATAGTTCCTGTTCTTTATGATTGGCTGTTCTACCAACCCTTAAGAACACTGCTGGTCATCAAACGAATGTTCCTCTAAATTTCCCCCAAATAAAAATATAAACAGGTGGTGGCAACAATGAGCGACTGCGTGCCAACAGAGAGGCCTGAAGTACACATTGGTAATAATATACCCGTTAACGATAAGATAGACGGGGATCTCGTTAACATCTAGCAATATGCACCCAATTAAAACGTGATTAGGTAAGATTAGGGTTTAACTCTCGCTGTTTTTCAACCGCTGTTTTTTCAAATTGCTTACATAATTATTCAGATTATAATATTTCGTCGTCAAAAATGTTCCTTCACAAAACTGCGCCCCTCTCTGTCAACTTTACCTGTCAATCCAAGACAAGGCTCATTGGCTGCAGAAAGAACCCTTCCCTTGCACACAAAGCCCCTCCTTTGCCAGCACTGCGTGCAACCCCGTCTAGTCAGACATCGAGGACTGAGCTCTCATTGTTAAGCACGCTATCGACTGTTGTTCCAGACGGATGGCTGGGAGAACAGGTGCAGAACACACACACACACACACACACACACACACACACACACATAAACACACACACACACACACACGCACACACACACACGCACGCACGCACGCACGCACGCACGCACCCACCCCCACCCCCACACCCACACCCACACCCACACCCACACCCACACCCCACACACACACACACACACGCCCACGCGCACGCGCACGCACACGCGCACGCACACGCGCACACGCACACGCACACGCACCACACACGCACACAAACACACGCACGCACACGCGCACACACACACACACATATACACACGCACGCACGGACATACACACACACACACACACACACACACACAAATACAAATACAAATACAAATACAAGCACTAATGCAAGCATGCACACACCACGCTTACGTCATGCGTAGGAGACAGCTGCAGCGACAGTGACTTATTCGTTACTCGTGGCAAGCATCAAGTCTGAGAGCTTGGGTTACAGACCCCTGGAGAACGCAATTGCAGCAGCACGCACCTTTTCTAAGGATGTAGATATGCAGGTGGGAGGTGTAGGAAGAAAGAGAAATGGAAGGAAATGACACAAATGAGCAGGGATGCAAGTGTGCAGATATCTGTGCTCGTTACATCATGAAGAGACAGCCCTTGTGCTTTTCCAGAAACGGCCCGAGGATTTGTGAATTTGTAGTACATCTTTTCAGATGGAACAACCTTCTGTTTAAGGCTTCGTCTTCCATTGTAGAACTACAGTTGACCCTCCAATGCACCTGCTATAGCATATCCACGTACCGTGTAATGCCACCGCACAGGTCGCCAAAGCAATGGCCAATGTGGGCACCATGCTTGCGGACAAAGTTACAGGACGAGTCTCCACGGAGATCGACCCCAGGCTTGCAAACGATTCAGGTGCGCAACTGCACACTGCTCTCCTACAAAAGGGGTCACTGCTTTTTATCCCAGCGTCCTTTTCCTTTCTATTCGTGAGCCACCCATCAGCGTACCTCGCTGTTATTCCAGCATTTTTTTGCTCCCCTTGTTGGTGTGCCGGCTTTGGTGTTCCACACTCACTCAGCGTGCCCCGCTTTGTTTCCAGCATTTTCTTTGTCCTGAGCGTGCTTCACTGTAATGTTAAAAAGGTAACCCCTCTGGTCATAGCTTCAGACCAAGAAAGCGAACAGGAGCATTGGTCACAAAATAAGTTGTCCAAGTGCTTGCGATCAATCGCAGCTGGCATCGTTGCTAAAGCCAAGGTCCTGGAAGAAATGTATGAGGAGCTGGGTGTCCCGAAGGAGAAGCTTCTGTTCAGGTGTGTTAATGTGTTGTGGTAACATGCACTGTTTATGGTCAAAATTTTTAATTTGCGAGGCAAGTTCTGTGCAATCATTGGTTGTTTACTGACGGTGCATCATTGCCACTAGCTACCTGTGTAGAACCTTATTGAGCATAACACAAATAGCTACCTGTGTAGAACCTTATTGAGTAAATAACACAAACAAATGTACCGATTTTCCAAGAGCCTCGCTCGTAGCTTGCGTTGGCGCAAAATTACTTTTCAGTTCAAGTGTCATGCTTTGAAGCTAGAGTCAAATGTCCAAAAGGCTGTTTGCTCCAAACACGCCAATTCTCTGAATCTTCATTTTTTTAGGGGGTGCTGGTGTGCTATATTTGCTATGGTTTTGTGTACTATGTGAATAAAGCTTTGCCAAATCAGAGAAGCACCCAACTCAGGCTCGTAATCCTTGCTGAGCACAGGCTCGTAATCGAATCAGGTGTGTGGCTCCATGCTGAGCATGCATTGTATACTTCAGCTATTGCTTGTGGGCATTCTAAAGCTCACATTACATACTTGTCTTGAAGAGAGCCTCCATTGCCTTTGTACAGTACTCTCTCGCCTGAATTTATAAGGTTGGCCAGAACCGTATATATACACCATATATGACCGTATATTTGGTGATTTCCCTGCCTCCCTGCCAAAATTACCGTATATACACCGTTTATATTTTATATATGGTTCTGGCCAACCCTATGTATTTAGCCATTATGGTCAACCTTGAATTAAGAGTCCTCATCGTTGTGATCGTACGGAAATTTTAATCTGTGTGTGACCGTGTGATTGTGACAGTGATTTAATCACTGAACTACATGAATACCCCCGCACGGTGCAGGATTCCTGCAACGTGGGCCGGGATCAAATCCACGCAGGAGCTAGAGAAGGCAGGCCTTGCATGCCACATCTACATGGTTTACAGGTATATGGTATATGACACCGGTTACCCTATTCTACCTCTAACAGTGCGTCATTCCTTTTGTATCAGTTCAGATCATCTGAGACGCGCCTTCATCGGACCTGAAAACAAAGCAGTTTTGGTGGAGCTGCAAGGCAGCAACTCTGGTGAAGCTTTTGCTTGTGCATGGTTCCTTGCATGGCAGCAACTCTGGTGAAGCTTTTGCTTGTGCGTGGTACCCTGCAAGGCAGCAACTCTGGTAAGGCTTTTGCTTGTGCATAGTTCCATTCATGGCAGCAACTCTGGTGACGCTTTTGCTTGTGCGTGGTACCCTGCATGGCAGCAACTCTGGTGAAGTTTTTGCTTGTGCATGGTACCCTGCAAGGCAGCAACTCTGAAGCTTTTGCTTGTGCATAGTTCCATTCATGGCAGCAACTCTGGTGAAGCTTTTGCTTGTGCATGGTACCCTGCAAGGCAGCAACTCTGGCAAAGCTTGCGTGTGCATGGTTCCAATTATGGCAGCAACTCTGGTGAAGCTTGTGTGAAGCTTGCCTGTACGTAGTACCCTGCATGGCTGCCACTAATCTGTCTTGGACTACTGCCTAGTAAGGGGGGTTGAGTTCAAAATTCTGAACAGGCCTGCCATTGGCTACTTCAGCCCTTTGGCACCTGCAACAACCATTCCTGTATTTTTACATGTTCGTGCCTGTGTATAAACGCCATCATGCCATGTTGCGTGTAAATTGTTGAATCTGTTTACGTGTTCGTGTGTGGCCCTGCTCATGCTGCATGGTCGATAGAGGGGTAAGGCGGCTGGCATGCCTCAAGCTGAATCACTTTCACCCAGAAGTACCTGCTTTGGAGCTCCCATTCACCATTCCAGTATGACTCACTCAGCTCGGGCTTTATAATGATATAAAATAAAAGGTTGCTGTGCACGTTCACCCACCAGTACCTTTTCTTTGGAGCTCCCATTCACCATTCCAGTATGACTCACTCAGCTCAGGCTTTATAATGATATAAAATAAAAGGTTGCTGTGCACGTTCACCCACCAGTACCTTTTCTTTGGAGCTCCCATTCACCATTCCAGTATGACTCACTCAGCTCGGGCTTTTTAATGATAAAAATAAAAGGTTGCTGTGCATGTTCACCCAGAAGTACCTGCTTTGGAGCTGCCGTTCGCCATTGCATGTTACTGTCTCACTCCTAGGCCTTCACCTGTGAATATCTAAGCTTAAACAAGCGCTTTCACCCAATAATGCCTCCTTTATCCAAAAATGCCTCCTTCCTTCCTTTCAATAATGCCTCCTTTCACCCAATAATGCCTCCTTCGGAGCTCCCATCACCATCTCAGAATGACTCTTAGGGTCTAACCCTAAAACCCGGTAGATATCTAACATTGAGCTGCTTGAGCCCAATGTCAAGTCTCAGTCCTTTCCCTGCGCACCCTTTGCAGTAGACACCATTGAGCGAGCTGAATTTAGTACGCAGCGTATGAAAGCGTGCATCAAGCCTTGTGCCACCGCACAGCTGTGTATGGGTGTACACCCTTCGTAGGCATCACGATGTTCTCAAGCTTTGGCGGTTTAAGCTTGTGGCATTGTGTGTGATCTTTCACAGCTTCTTTGTATCCAATAGGTTCTCTTCCTAACTTAATCACCCTGCACCTAAACATCACAGTCTTCCTCAAGCTGTGGCTGCCGCTGAAGCTGGCGCAAGTGTTATCAACCCCAACGTCGGGCGCACTCGCGATTTTTTCCGTAAGAACCCCAACGCCATCAGGGACCCACATGTGAGCCGTGTTCTTCTTCTGCCTTTTTCACCCCTTTTCTTGTTTTGTGAGCATTTTTTGTGAGCTCTGCAGGCCTTTATCTTTTTTGCGAGCAAATTGCCAAAGCATTTGGTTGACAATCGAAGGTCAAACCTTCTGGGCTGCTTTGAAAGGGCTCTTTTATGTCAAAACGTTCGTGAGCCTGTCACAGAATGTTGTTTTGGTGTCTTTGCATCTGATGTCTTCTCAATGAAAAAAATTATGCGTGCCCTCTTATCTTCATGTCTTTATATCCTCTTATCTTCATTGGAAACAAAAGACAATGCCGTAGTCATCGCTCCCACAGATTAAAATTGACTTGACCTTGTAGGCGTCGCCACAGTATGCACATCCTTTTACAATTTCCCTTCTTTTGACTGTACTCCTTTACTTCTTTACAGGGCCCCCGGCAAGATGCAGGTCTGGAGGGTGGACCTGACCCAGGTGTTGCTCTTGCAATCCAGATCTACAACTACTGCAAGGTACTTCGTGGCTAGAAGTGAACCGTGAGCATCGAGCACCTTAACAATTTGTTAGAGTACTGGATCAATCACATTTTGGACATCTGAGCGGCCAAGGTGGCCAAGGTGGCCAAATGTGATTGACTAATATTCCAATATTACAATAACTGTCACAGGGCAATTGCATGGTGTCTGTCTAAACCAATTGCGCTGGCTTGCAGCGATAGTCATACCCAATGAAAGTATCAACTTGTGTTGTGCGTAGCAGGCCTGAGAAGGACTGAGTTATGAAGTGCGCTGGCTTGCAGTAATAGTCGTACTCATTGAAAGTATCAGGTTGATGCGTTGATGCGTTGAGCTTGGTGCGTTGAGCTTGATGCGTTGAGCTTAATGCGTTGAGCTTGATGCGTTGATGCGTTGGACGCAACAGGCCTGAGTATTATAGATGCAAGAGGCAAGGTATAATTGGGGACGTGATTGAAAGGCTGCCGCTTTTGTTGTGTGCTCAATGCTGCATACTCACAGCGTGTACTCACAGCGTGTACTCACAGCGTGTACTCACTGCGTGTACTTACAGTGTGTACTCACAGCGTGTACTCACAGCGTGTGTTGTCACCGCATCTCCCGTGCGCTCAGGTGCATCACTCTCACAGTGCAGTTATGGCCACCGGAATCAGAAGCAGAGAAGGTGGGCACGCACACATATTGGCCTGATTGTACTTTCTACTCTTCTTGTGAACTCTTCTTGTGAACTCTTCTTGTGAAATCTTCTTGTGAACTTTTCTTGTAAACTTTTCTTTGAATTCTTCTTATGAATTCCTTCTTGTGAACTCTTCTCGTGAACACTTCTTGTGAACTCTCTACTCTTCTTGTGGCTTTTCTTGTGACCCTCTCCACCTCTCCTGCTGCTTTGTTTGGCGGTTTTTTTATTGCTTGTGAACAATCAAGGCACGCACACAAAAAGAGCAAGGGCGTGGGTGTTGCTGCTGCATCACATAAAGCATGAATTTTTAACAGAGTGCACCGATTACATGCCTGAACCTTGTTGACGCTTTTCCTTGACGAGCACGAGAAGGTTTAATATGATCAGATGCAGGTGTCTGTGCATGTACTACCTGCTTTATAAGGGTTTGTGTGTGTGTGATTTGTGCGTGAGAGAGAGAGAGAGAGAGAGAGAGAGAGAGAGAGAGAGAGTGTGCATGTGTGTGTGTGTGCACTGCATGAACCTGCGCGCTAAATAACGTTGGAATGGATTACCATGATATGTGAATAACTGTGCGTCCTTACCCGTATTGCGTTTAGTAACAGCACATAAAAGCTTGGAATGCTTTTTGTTCGTATGCTACGCTAAGCTCATCAATTTTAGCCAATGAACACGTTGCATCCCTTTTGTCAGACGCCTTGGCTTTGGCCGGATATGACTTCCTTGTTCTCCCTCCTCCTGTCTTGGAGGCCTTGGACACTGCAACTACAATCTCTGTGAGTCAATAAAAAGAAACAGCAAAAGGAAGATTTCACAATAGGAAACTGGCATTGACCTCTCGATTATCCGTTTCTTGCATTGACTGCCTACAGAAAGCTCTCCTTGCTACCCTTCCGAGATAGTAGGCAAGCTTGTTGGCTTTTTAAATGCTGTCTGCTCGGCCTTTGCATTCAGGGTTGCAATGACGGACTAAGACTTCAGAACCCAAAAGCTGCCTGCTCGGCTTTTGCATTCAGGGTTACAATGACGGACTAAAGGCTTCAGAATTAAGTGAGGTGCTGCCGCGCGTAGTCTCACCCGAAGCAGCCCGGGCAGAGGCACCTGAGAAGGTGAGACGCCCCTACAAGGTTTACAAGGTTTAAAGGAAAAGGCTATCAGTCAAGGAGTGCAACTGCTCGCCTGTTCATAAAGTGAAATAAGTTGACGAAGGCAAAGATGTCGTCTTCCTGGTGCAAAAAAACAAACACGTCCTGGGATCCTGCCTGTGAGATGACGAGATGACCATACACCACTGCAATAAAAGGCAGTAGATAGTGCAGTCACACTGGTCAAAGGAGTCGGCAACAATTACGAGTTGCTAGCAGCATTTAAATTATGGCTAATGTAATGCTGAATGAATGCAATTGAGGGCAGCGGATGTGCTGCGGATGTGCAGTTGAGGGCAGCGGATGTGCTGTGAGCTTCCCAAGGGAACACCCTTGACACATGACTTAAAAGTGACTGATTGGTTGCACTCAAACCACCTCGCAGCTGAACGTGAACGACATCATGGCGTCTGCCCAGAGTTTTGAAGATGCGATGGGCTACTCCGGCAAAGAGTTGCTAAGCGCCGGACTGGCATCTGCGTTAAAAGATGTCGCCGCTTTGGCTTCGCTGTCCCGTGCAGCATCAGGGACGGAGTAGACTTTAGAACGGCTTCCTATGTATCGTCCCAGTTGAAAAAGGGGCGAAGTGGACTGTAGAAGGGAAGAACGGCTACCTTAGCTGTTGTTATAGTTGCAGTACTGATTGTAGAGCTGACAGCAGTTCTGTCCAGGTGCTTGTCGTTGCATTCGAAAAGGGGATTGCTGTATCTACTTCCCTGCCCTGCTCCTGGACATTTTTTGTGGATAATAGATTATAGTATACTACAAGTTTTGGAGGGAAATAGGGTGTTTTTTTGTCGGTAATAGTGGTGAAGGAGCTGTATGGTGCCCGGTAATAAGGGCTTTCTTTTAATTAGTGTTCTCCTGTATTCTTTGTTCTTGTATTCCTTGAGCTTGTGTTGTACTTATACTAGCATCGATTGACAATATGCTGTACTTATACTTGCATCAAAACCGATACGCAGTACTAATACTAATATCACCGGTTGTAATGGATGGTTGGCCACAATGACTGCTTCAGCCAGGTCGTTTGGCTGGTCCAGCCAGACACAAACGATACTGACAGTAGATCTTCTCCAATTCATGTGAAAAGCATGTGGGATTTAAAAGCAACTGGGTTGTCACAAACTATTCTCACCTCCTTCAGGTGAAATTGTGCGGGAGCTCTTCTTCACTAGTGTTTCCCCTTGCTTCACCGTTTTAGCCTTCTTGGGGACACCGAGACGGTCTTCAGAGAGTTGCACGATGGCTGATTGTGATGACCAAGAAAATAAAAAGCTACGCAGGCTGTGAAAAATATTCCCTACATTAAGATAGGATGAGGAACATGATATAAAACGCCATAATATGGCAAGTGTGCTGATTGTCCAAGCCCTACAAAAGGGACCATGTGGTGCCTTGCCTACACTGACATAAGCAGCGCAGGTAAACTATCAGAGCAAGGCCTAGATCTGAGAAACACTGCCAACAAAACACTGCCCTCTTGGTTGCTACCAAAACTAACAGCACATGCTTTAAAAGCCTCTTCTCGTCCTGACGCTATCCTAATTTTACCTAGCACTGTGTGCTCTTCTCGCGTAACCACCCGCAACTCAAAGTTTTTACAGCTTGCTAAGACAAGAAACTGATTCCAAACCAGTGGGAGGTTCACCCGATTGAGTTTAAATTATGTGAAGACACTAGGCCTGATCCCCGACTCCAAAAAGCAAAAGCACAGCACAGCGTGCTTATTGCCAACCTTAACAGACAAGGATATAGGATAGTCAAGCTCCACGTGATCCTCGTTGGAGCTATGGGGACTATCTACAAAGACTATACAGACAAACCTCTGGCAGACCTTAATCTGGATTACCATAAGATCAAAAAACCGACACAAAAACTGAATGAACACTTTATCAGACATGCATCTGCACTCATAAAAACAAGGTATCGTATGCACTGCAATATAACTCAAGCAACAACAGTCAAGGATTGGGTCCGGGTGCTACGGCATACAACCCCCCTGACCCACATTAAATCCTTTTTATTGTTTGCGCGGTGGGGGGTTGCCTGGAGCGGGCACCTATGTAGCCCCCTCCCTTAATCATGCTGGCTGTGTCATCACTACCAGCGGAGTCTTTTCTTTTCTTCTCTTAAGGAATTGGAGCCACTTTGGTACCGAGTACCATGAAACTCCTCCACCAAAATAGGAAAAAAGATCAATAGGGGTCAGGAGGGTTGCAGGCTTGACCTGAAACCATTTTCTGATGAGAGGTGATAGTGCTGGAAAGGATAGTCTGGTATGGATAAGTTTGACAAGTTTGGCAGCGTAAAAAGGAGTGGAGAGTAATGGCTGATTGTCATTACTTATGCATGTACAATACTAGAGCAAGCAGAAAAGGCACAAAAACAACATAAGCTGCTAATGCTTCGCTTACTCGGACAACGGAAAGACCTTCACACCATCCTGTTAGGAGCAACAGGTACCATCTACAGCAGCCACACAAGGAACCCACTCCACAGCCTTGGAGTTACTGGTCTACATGCCACAGCACTCATGAAGAAACTAAGGTTACATGCCTTCAGTCAGGTCCGCAACAAAAATCAATCAGACGAGACGAGACATCGAACACAATCCCCAAAGCAACTGGCGACCAATACTCCTGGTAATGTGCAGGCTTTTGCCTGATCCCCACTGAAGACTTCTCATATATTTTTTTCAGGTGGGATGTTTCTCTGCTGGTAGTGTTTACACTATCTGCGTTTTTTTCTATTTCCTTTTTTGAAGGCTTAGGAGTGGCAGAGGGGAGGCAGCTGAGGGAGAGGAATGGAAGCACTTCAGCAACGCTGCCCGTCACTAGCAGATCCACCTTCCCCAGGCAGCACCGACCCAAAGATCTCAGTATTTTCCATTGTGACATTCACCTCATCGAGATCAAGTACTGTGAGGACACTAGACTGCAGAAACAGCTGAGCGCCGCACAGGAACAGCACAAAGGCCTCTGCTCCATCTATAGGGAGCCTCTTTTAGTCTCCACACCATATTTTTGGGTGTGGGTGGCACCATCTACAACAATCACATGCTGGAGCTGGATCTTGATTCTCAAAGAGGTAAGAAACTCGCTTCCAAGCTTCATGTTCATTCTGTCAATTACGCTGCCAAGCTTGTCCATACCAGACGTGCCCTTCCACCACTCTTATCAACTCTCATCAGGAGATGGTCTGAGGTCAAGCCTGCGACCCTTCTGATCCCCATTGATCTTCTTTCTTTTCTATTGGTGGAGGAATTCATGGTACCTGGTACCAAAGCGGCCTTTTCCTTAATTAATATGGGGAGTGGTGTTTCACTGCCTGCGTAGTTTCTTCTTTTTCTCTTCTTGAGTCACAGACCTCGGTATCTATATGTGCCACATCTCGGCCAAATTCCATCAAGGCAATAAAAAAATAAGTTTTTTTAGCCAGATGTGTAAACTGAGACAAACTAGCCGAATATGATAAATGAAAATTTGAGGCGTCGATGGAATTTCGACCTAGACACACGGAGATATGTAGAAATAAAGTAAATAAAAAATACATGTATGCTCTCCGCTCTGGAATCTGTGCTTGTTTTCAAGGAGGAGTGACTCATCGCCCAAACAAGGAAGGGATGCATACATCTTCGGTAAACGCCTCAGCTCCATTTGAAGGAGACAAGGCAGCGAAATGTGTGAAGTAAGTGGGATGTGCATTGCAGATTTTGTTTGCAGTGCGGATGCTTAATTGTCCACAGTCAGAGTCTTATGTCTGGCACCCGTTTTGCCCTCTGTCAGCAACATTAGATTTCACATATGGAATATGCATACATATGATGCATACGCGTGCAAGATCCAGTAAAAGGTGGAGCGTGTGCAAGGATCATCATGCTTTTCCCTCCACGCATTCGCAATATGCCGTCAGAAAAGCAGCAGCAAATACACCCACAAACAAGCCATGCACGCCTAAATCAAAGTAAATCAGCAACTGTGCTTGCACAGGCTGCCTAGCACCTATCGTCAACCTTCAGGAAATCTGGAGAATAACATTGATGAATCTTTACAGGTAAGCGAGTCACTCGAAGATGCTTTAGTGAATGGTTGCAGGGGAGGATTCTGCGTACGTAAGAGCTCATGCTTTACTATGGACATGATCATGTAAACATGATGGAAAAAATATTTACCAGTACTGGTTAAGCATCATATGTCATATGTGTTGAGGGCTCCTGTTTATAGATTGGAAAAATCAATACATTCATGTTGGGATTGATTGCGCGCACAGGACATTCGCTCGTACATAGCTGACGGCCAATTTGCGGTGGACGTAGAACAGGGAGAAGACCACAGGCAAAGCTGGGCTGTGGCAAGCACGCAAGGCAGAAGGCCAGCGCAAGAAGACTGCCATGCCGTCCAGCTGGTGAGTCAGAAAAGTCACAGAGTGGCTATGAAGCTTGCGGATGTAAGTGCATGCTGTCACTAATTTCTGCAAACATAGCACGCTCTTGTGCTGGCACTGATTTCTGCAAACATACTAGAACAGGTACAAACATCACCAGCGTCTAAGCACCTCCTAGATCTTTGGCTGATGTAGGGAGTATTTTTCTGCCTCCCTCTTCATTCTTGACTTGCCCTGTAACAAATGACAGCAAATGCTTTAACCTACCAGGACCTAGAAGGAACCGGCGATGGAACGAGCTTGTACGCACTCTTCGACGGCCACAGCGGAAAAGAAGTGGCTATCTTTGCGGCTAAACATCTGCCATCCCTCCTTGTCCAGGTAGCTAGTTTGCCTTTATTATAGACATGCCAGTCGGATGGTGGATACGGGCGACTGCCTTGCGTTGGTCGTACGCACTCTGAGCCTTTTTGAGCGTTTATCAATTCAGCCTGATCTAGCGATGGTATATGTGTGCCTTCTTAAGCATTCAGGTGCTTTCCATCATTCCCAGACGGAGGGCTTTGCTCGAGGCTCTATGCGTGATGCCCTGACCCAGTCTTTTCTTGCTCTGGACACCCTGCTGGAGGACCCTGCATACCAAGCTGAGCTGTTTGCCATGCGTCAGGTTTGCAGGGGGCGTGTCAATCTAGCATGTGCAATCTAGCATGTGCAATCTAGCATGTGGTACAGACAGGCTCAAACGAGCCCTACAGATCCTCCTCTACACTTGGACACATTTGCTGGTATCCAATGACGTGTGTCTCGAACGAGCTGCTTTAGGAATTGAAAGGGCTTACATGAATTTGCGTGTGCAAACTCTTGATCAGTATCAGAGTTTCATCAGCTGCATATGTATTTAGAATTTAATTTATACTTGTAATGCTAGTCTGGCCGCTCATGTATTTAAGGTACACACGCTCTAGGGTACTCAACGTAGTAGACACAAAATATGTGCACGTACACAATTAAAAAACGCAAGAGGCTGTACAGGCCTTTGCATGTTATGCCTGATATCTGGCGGATCTGATAAAACAGGAAGGAGCAGACGACAGGCTTTTAAACGTGCGATGAATCCCATATTGCAAATCTGGGTTTATTATTTTGATCACATGAATAACCTTGAATGCACAAAAGAAAGGCGTACACATGCGTGTGCATTACTCACAATTATACCGGATCTCTTGACGCACCAGGGCCTGCATGTGCCTGCTCCTCCACCCCCTGCCGAGCTGGCTTCTGAGACTCTGGGAGGCATTGAGGAACCTTCCGTCGCAGGTCCCATGACCCCAGTTTCTATTACAAGGTGGATTTTGCTGATGGGTTCAGGAACGCTTCCTTTTTTTGGCACACACTTCATATGATATTGCACACAAACACACAAGGCATATAATTCATATAATTTATCTTTTGGTATAGTTAGTTTGACCTTGTTTGGCCTTTTCAATCCTTTATCCTACTGCAAAAAAGTGGGAAGGAAAGATTGAATAAGGCAAGCATCCCACGCATTTGCTTACTTCTGTGATTTGCACGTGCCTTTGTTTTGCAAATCGCAGGCCTTCCAGACCTGCGACCCACGACATTCACCCCTCTGGCCTTGAGCACATCATTCCAAACACCAGTACCACGGACGATGTGACCCACCCAGGAACTCGCCAGGCCCAAGTTGCTCAACAATTGCCCCCACAGGTCAGAGCTTTGTCGCAATCAGGTCTTTTCAGATGAGAGCTCGTTTTTTGGGCGGATCCGGTTTAAATTCCACACAGCAATTTGGATCTCGAAAAGTTGCTTTACTGCTCTGTTGAATTTTGAGCAGACTGATGCAAGCTTAAAAAACACAGATTGACCTTCAGGCTACCGTGTACATCTGTCCTCTGTGCTTCACGTGCTTGGGCCGGGTATGAAAATGTTTAGTGCAAAATGGAGGGGATATTTGCTTCCTTCTCTGCACTAGGCAGCGCTGCAGTGCCCCATGAAGATACCAATTCCCTGGCTATCGTCCTCAAATCTGCACACGAGTAACACACAAGCGGTACACCACTCTAAACTGATCAGGTCGTTCAGCGCAGCGTTGGATATGGCACATTTGATGCGGCGGGAAGGTACATAGGACCACGCGCAGGCAGGTGTTGATGAGTGATACATAGGACCACGCGCAGGCAGGTGTTGATGAGGCAGGTGTTGATGAGGCAGGTGTTGATGAGGCAGGTGTTGATGAGTGGTACATAGGACCGCGCGCAGGCAGGTGTTGACGCGCAGGCAGGTGTTGACGCGCAGGCAGGTTTTGATGAATGGCAAGGTACATAGGACCACGCGCAGGCAGGTGTTGATGAGTGATGGTATTTGCTTGCTTTGTTACAAACAACATCGCAATCGTGTTGTTGTCACCGGGGCAGAAGCTGCCATATCACTGTGTCCGCATCTCTATTCTGTTAATTCTGTTTCCTAAAATGATTGCACGCACAGTTGCTCCTCAATGATTTGTAATGATATAGAAGGTGCTGACCCCACAGTAGCGAAAAAAAAAGTAGATGTTTCAATTCCAAGGTACTGGCAATCTGAGCAGATTTTTGTGTTCTTCACTTGTGTGCAATCTGCGCAGGGAGCGCTGCTGTAGTGGCCCTTGTCCGGGCAGGAAATCTGTTTGTGGGCAGTGTGGGTGACTCACGATGCGTGCTGGGGCGGGCAGGCCACTCTCTGGAATTAAGTAAGTGAAACTGCTAAAAGTTTTTGCCGGCCCAGCAGCTTTCTGTCTGCTGTAACTGAGAACTGGGTCCTTTCTCCGTTACAGCACTCGTCATCCTTGATGATCTGAAACTGGTATCGTGAGACACTGGATCTGTGTGACATGTCAGTTGTCTGAATGAACACACATCTGCGTTGTTTTACCCACCTACACAGCCTCCAACAAAGTCAGTCACAGGTTGTGAAGATGGCTGTCAGTCACAGTCACAGGCTGTCAGTCACAGTCACAAGCTGTGAAGATGGCTGTCAGTCACAGGCTGTGGCTGTCAGTCACAGGCTGTGAAGATGGATGTCAGTCACAGGCTGTGAAGATGGGAAAAGCAGTGCATCATTGTTTCTTATAATTTCCCTTGCCTTTGTGTATAGGTGCACGCATGTGTGCCTGCACGCACGCACGTACCTTTACCTGTTGCATGCGTTCAAATGCCTAATTGCATGCATATTTTATGTCTTATCATGGTTCTTCACCTGCTTTCTTAGTACAAGGGAAGGCAGTTAATGAGTAATGAGTGACGAAGAGCAGAAGTGGCACCTTGCTGATCTTTTTGCGGAATTAACGCCTTCTGCACAGCTTCATGTGTTCAGTAGCAAGGCACACTTGCTTCATGTGTTCACAAAATACTTACACTTGCTTCATGTGTTCACAAAATACTTATACTTGCTTCATGTGTTCACATAATACTTATACTTGCTTCATGTGTTCACTAGCAAGGCATACTTGCTTCATGTGTTCACAAAATACTTATACTTGCTTCATGTGTTCAGTAGCAAGGCATACTCGCTTCTACTCCATTAACTGAAATGATGATGCAAAGCTGCTGACTGTTGTTGTAATCAATTGCACCCAGCACACGACCACAAGCCAGACGACCCTGCAGAAGCTGCGCGCATCTACACAGCAGGTATGACAGAGTTGGTGCGGGGGGATCTTTTAAAATCAGTCCGGAGTTCACACTCGTGTACATAATGGTCCTTTTTGGTGAAGGGTTATATGTGCTGATAACAAACCAAATAGCTTGATGCGATTACCTATCTCTTCTTGCATTAAGGTCTTTTTTTTCAGCACATGTCAAGACCCTCATGCTTTTCCATCCACAGGTTTTTGTGTCAAACCACATTTGCTTGCGCCACAACACGCGCAGGTTTGGACGTGCAGATCAAGCGCGGAGGGGGCGTCCCACGTGTGAACGGCAGCCTGGCTATGTCCCGTGCACTGGGAGATGTCAAGTTCAAGTGCGTGTGCTATGGTGTGTTGTGGGGTGCCAGGAGTGGTAATAACAAAACAATTGGAAAAGTGAGCCAGAAGAACAAAAGAGCACGAAAGCGAGGTCACACACAAAGCTTCCATCATCAGCTACTCCTTGCAGACTTTCGGAGTTAATTAGCCCATCCCTTTACCAATCAAACTTCCAACACAGCTTTGTAAGTGCTGCTTGCTGCGCGAGTGCACCGTCCGCATCTTCTTTCCTGTTTATCCCCTCTTTTTGCAGCATGTACTTTGTATTGAATGTGTGGCTCTCTCAGAAAACGGCGTTTCTGGGCTGTGGTCCCTTTTTCAAGTTTGTTTCATCCCGAGACAGACAAAAATAAGAGGCTCTACAGACACATGTTGTCAAAACTCACCCTTGGGTGTTAACCATTACTTGGTTACTTGAGTGTACAGGGACAATCTAGGCCTTCCACCCGAGCAGCAGGCAGTGAGTGCATTGCCCGACACCAGGAAAGTACCCATACTGGGAGGCAGCTCACAGGACTCCACCTTCATGATCCTGGCCTGTGATGGAGTCTGGGATGTGATGGAATCGAGCGTAAGTTGACGTTCTGTAATCAAGCTTCTTGCATCTGCTAGTTCCCAGTAGTCCATGTATTTGATTCTGCCTACGTAACTACTTAGTACAACTTGTTATCCAAGCCTAAGGATCTCAATGAATTTCCCCTTAGCATGCAGCGCGAGTTATAAAACATTCCTCTTCTTTTTCTCACTTGCGCTACTTTTGCACTCAACACCCGCACAGGATGTGGTGCAGTTTGTTTACAGCTTATTATCCAAGCTTAAGGATCTTATTGAATTTCCCCTTAGCAATGCAGCGCGAGTTATAAAACGTTCCTCTTCTTTTTCTCACTTGCGCCACTTTTGCACTCAACACCCGCACAGGATGTGGTGCACTTTGTTTACAGCTTATTACCCAAGCCTAAGGTTCTTATTGAATTTCCCCTTAGCATGCAGCGCGAGTGATAAAACGTTCCTCTTCTTTTTCTCACTTGCGCCACTTTTGCACTCAACACCTGCACAGGATGTGGTGCAGTTTGTTTACAGCGGCCTCGATAAAGGCGAGCCTGTGCGCACAATTGCAAGGAACCTGGTATGTGAGAAATTGAAAAGTTTGATCTGATATTATATATTATGATCCGACATTCAAAGCATCCTTTGTGCTTGCTATGTGGTGTAGTGCACTACCGTCTGAAGGTGCTCAATTACTGAATGTTTACCGGCTAATTCATCAGGACACAGTACGACAAGCCTTGTCAACTGCTCGCATCCGTTGTCAACAGTGCATCAATACTATCAAAGCTATTCACTTTTCCTACTGTCCGTACTCAGGTGGCGTACTGCTTAGAGAGTGACAAGCCATCTCCATCAACAGACAACATCACAGCCATCTTAGTTTTGTTCAAGCGGCCTGCTTTGTAGTATAGTGTAATGGGGAATTCTTAGTACAGACACGATGAGAGTAACTGATTTTGATGGGAAAAACACATTGTGAATTGACCCTCTTCTTTGGTATGGTTTTATTAAAGCAAAACGTTTTCCCTAGTTACTTGATGCAAGTTCAGCAGTATATCTCAAAAGAAGAGGTAACTATGCAGGCAATGAAAACTGCTCCCCACATTAAAATAAGGGAAGGAAGCCACTTTGGAGTACCGTACCGAGTAAAAGGAGAAAAGAGGTCACAGAGAAACTGGAGTAACAGCCTGTAAGCAGATATTGGCAGGTATTGCAACTGCAGATAAGTCTAAGCCAAGGTTGTAACAGAATGCCCGTCCCGGCCATTGCCAGCTTCGTAAAATTATCAGCCAGCACTACAGCACTTCATCATGGTTAAATAGTGTTGAAGGAGGGGTGCTGACTCACTTGGCGCTCGTGTGAGCCCCACCAAGCTTGCGACAATGAAGAAGCTGACTAATTGCAGCCCTGTGCTTAATAAGCAGTGGAAATGGGTAAGAAGGGCTTGAAAGCGCAGGATGTCTGATAGAAGTGCAAAAAATTGTCTGCCAAAATTTTACCTACCACCAATACCACAGATTATTAAGTCACGATTAACGGTTTTAAATCTTTATGACGCGTATCATAAATGGCAAGTACAGGATACAAGGTATATAAAGATTCACAAAATTGCATATAAATGTGCTCAGTGTTAGAGGTAATGCGTACCTGGCCGACCATAAATGCCCTGAATGAAATTCTAGCACTTCAAGTAGAATTGAGCAAGTAAGCATATCATAAACGCATACACATAGATGTGCACAATTTTCATGGATCTACGACCAAACACAAGCCTTGAAATGTCACCATCGCTCAATTTGCCAGTGGCACCTGCATGTGTCGCATCACATATTCCTGTAAATGGAAACCAGTCACCGTGGCAAACATGAAATACAGTGAACTTCTCCTTACAAGTAAAAACGGACTTACACAAAATGCACTGAAGCTGTTTTGTACGCAATGCAGATAACGTTATATCAAGTCATATTAATGTGTTCTTTCCGTATCTGCGCTCCCCCCGTGCTATGCACAAAAATTAATTGCATGGTAGCGATGGGAAACGTTCAATTTCCACGCTTGCTTTCATAAAAGCCACACAGATAAATGCGTCACAATTAGACAAGTTTCAATTTCTTCTTTGCAGCATCAATTTCACTTCTGCAATTTATAGATGGAATGGAAATCAAGATAAACACCGTCTCTCTTGAACCCAAAGCTCGTACTCCATGATTTGTAATTTACTGGTAAATGTGAAATAAATAAGAAGCCGGATGCACGAGACCGGTTGCGGGAAGGTACACTTGGAACTTAATCGTGTTTGAACAGTTATTATTTATTGTAACGGATTGAGCACTTAGCAACCAAAACTGGTTTTGGAACTGGATACCACCAGAGGTACTTCCTATATTATCGTTACCTTACCTCCCCTGTTGCTGTCCACAGGAGCGGAAGGCAATGTTTTTTTCTGATTGGGTGCAGTAGGTTTCGAACTGGGGACCTCGGACTGCAACTCCACCAAATTGTAACGGATTGAGCACTTAGCCACCAGAGGTACTTCTAGACTATATATTATCGTTACATTTATATTTATATTAACACATTAATTTAATATCGTTCCCTACAGGCTGCTCCCGGTCTTGATATGGGAAATTGATTACACGTTATTTTCCTTTATTTCCTTAAATGGCTTCATATGCAAGCATCATAGTCAGGGAGAGCAGCGAATTGTTAGAGAATGCCAAGGACTCTAGCACAGTCACTCGCACCCTTTCACTCCTGTACAAGTGCTTTATCCTCCCTCTTATATCTGGGGGGAACAGCAGCACCAGCGAGGAGGAAGAGGAACAGCTTGAGCATGCTACCGAAGCAGTTGCTTGCCTTCACGACCCTCTCCGTCAGCTGCGCCTCTACTGCCGCATCATGCAAGATGATGAGGCATGTCAGGCATGTCCCTCCTGCGTATCAAGAGCGTTCTTCTGGGACAGCTTCGTTCCCTTCTCTGACGTACTGCTCTCAGGTTGGGGGCCTCAAATTTGACGTGCCTTCAGATATCAGACTCAGTCAGCAGCCCAAACAGCGTATATTCAACTCTTCATTCTTTCAACATGCACAGTCGTGGCTGCGGACTGGCTGCCAACCTTCCTAGCTCAGCGCTTCCTTCTTTTTGACAGCTTTTTCAGCCATGCCCCTGCGCCCATGGCCTTGGCTGGAATGGTTGGGTGAGTGAGTCTAGAGACAACCTGCATCTCAGATTAAGTGATGCCAAGAGTCTAGAGACAACCTGCATCTCAGATTAAGTGATGCCAAGACAGTGAAAGCTGCTGGATGCCTCCCCATTTTGCCACGCTTCCAAGCCAATTAAGTATTTGGTGCTGGCTTTTTCTATGTGCCAAAGCTTCAGGTAGTACGTAGTCACAACAGCTAGTTCTCTCAACCTACACCTTCATGGTACCATGCACAGGCACATGTGAACACGTGCGCAAAATCCCTAATTGAAGGTATTGAGCTGTCTCTGGGTTACCCCCTTTTCCCTTGTGTGAAACACATGCAGGCACTTGTCCCAGGTCTCGCCCCTCCCTCATTCCAGCAGCATCAGCAGCAGCAGTCCATCTGCGTACGTGACTGCGATCGCAAGCGCCACAGCAACCGAGCTGCTGGCTGCTCGCTTTGCCACCCCTGGCTCCAGCGGTGCTATTGAGCTTGCTATCCTATTGGCCGCAGCACATGAAGAGGTGCAAGCAGTGACTGTTGAAGAGGCTGTTTGAATGCAACAGCAGTGGTTGTAGATCCCCAGCTGAGGCTATGTACATGCAGCAGCACACGTAGAGATGCAAGCAGTATTTGCAGACGAGGCTTTGTGGATGCTACAGCAAAATGCAGGAATATGAGGAACAGGCAATGACTGCAGATGAGGCTTTGTGAATGCAACAGTACATGTACAGGTTTAGGCAGTGACTGCAAATGAGGCTTCGTAAATGCAACAGCACTTGTACAGGTTTAGGCAGTGACTGCTGACGAGACTATGAATAGGCCACAGCACATTGGCAAAAGGCACAAGCAGCAACTGCAGATGACTGGCTGAGGCCATGCAGAGGCCATGTAGATGCAGAGCTCATTACTTTGAAAGGGGCTGGTGCATTTGGGCTGTGTGCAGTGCATGCATAGGTACAAGCAAGAGCTTATTGTATCGCTGGATGTAGCACGTGCAGAGGTACAGGCATGCAATTAAGCAGAACTGCAAGCACGCTCAATAACTTGGTAATGTAGCACAGATGTATATAAAGTGGGTATGAGCAGGCATTTACGGATGTTTCACTCACATGCACACATGCACACACATAAACACACAACACACACACACACATAGACACGCACACACACAGACACACACACACTGACACATACGCACACACACACACGCACACACACGCACACACACATACACACAAACACACACACACACGCACACAGGTACCCAGGCCGAGTGACAAGGCAGCTAATGGGTGTGACACCGCCACCACGCCCCCTGCCACGATTCAGGTAGCTCAGATAGCGGAGGTGCTGGACCTCATGCTGCGCAACTGTGCTGCCACAGAAGGGGGGGCCTTGTGTCAGGGAGCGGAGGGGACGACTGCCATCACAGGCACAGCTAGCAGCAGAGGAGCGGCGACCTGCGCAGGAGGCGCTAACAAAACTTCTCACGGGACCAGTGCAGCTTGGGCAGGCATAGATGCCAAAGAGAGCCGCAGTGTAAGTGGAGCGGCAGCTGAGTCGGTAGGAGCCCCCCCTGCTGGCTCAACAACAGTGCACAGCTCCTGCGTGCCTGTGGGTAGTTGTAGGGATGAGGGCCTTCCAGCACCTCCTGGTGCCCCGCTGCTGCTGCTGCCTCCCGCTGGGGACGGAGCCAGTCGCTATAAGGGGCAGCCTCAACGTGCTACCACACACAGGCCACATCATCACTACAGCCTCAATGCAGGTGTGTATGTATGCGTGCCTTGAGTGGCCGCCACAGGCATGCTTGCGCTATACATACACACACAAACAAACACACACACACACACGCACACGTGCACACACCATTGTTTTCCTAAGTCTTGTGTATGCCGAAGCATTCCGCCCCTGCTTGTCCAAGTGCAAATCATGTGTGGCTGAAGCAAAGCCTTGTTAAGGCTTTTGATGGGTAGCTTGCTTCAATTTGCAGCTCGCATTGTCCTGAGGCAGCTGCCAAGAAAGATTGGTATTTGGTATGCTGGTTCTTGAAAAAAAAAAAGAGAAAAGAATAAAAAGAAAACTACGCAGGCAGCAAAACAATCCTTGCATCAATTAAGGAAAAGGAGACACATTGGCCCGAAGTGCCGTGAGTCTCCTCACCAAAAGGTTTTTGGTGGTGCAAAGGCATTATGATTGATGGCAGTGCAAAGGCCCTCAGATTATATTGATGGCAGTGCGACTTGCGTGGCTGTATCTCACGTGATGGGTAGGAGCTTACATTCCTGGACTGAAAGAGGAGCTAGCGATCAGTTGGAGTCAGTTAGGAAGAGCGCAGGTGATTTGCTAATTGAAACGGACTTTGGAGTTAAAGGATTGCCTATAATTGCTTCCAAGGCAAGCCACAATTTTAGACTGGACCCATTCAAAAGCACCTCTGGGAGGGAATAGCACGTTCCTGCTCCACATTGCATTCCACCCTGCTTTGTATTTTGTATGGCAGAGCACGTTCCTGCATTCCACCCTGCTTTGTATTTTGTACCGCAAAGTACGTTCCTGCATTCCACCCTGCTTTGTATTTTGTATGGCAGAGCACGTTCCTGCATTCCACCCTGCTTTGTATTTTGTACCGCAGAGTACGTTCCTGCATTCCACCTTGCTTTGTATTTTGTATCGCAGAGCACGTTCCTGCATTCCACCCTGCTTTGTATTATGTATCGCAGAGCACGTTCCTGCATTCCACCTTGCTTTGTATTTTGTATCGCAGAGCATGTTCCTGCATTCCACCCTGCTTTGTATTTTATATCGCAGAATACGTTCCTGCATTCCACCATGCTTTGTATTTTGTACCGCAGAGCACGTTCCTGCATTCCACCCTGCTTTGTATTTTGTACCGCAGAGCACGTTCCTGCATTCCACCCTGCTTTGTATTTGTATCGCAGAGCACACACAATGTGTCAAGCGTGGGTGCCTCACACTCACACTGCATCCTGCCTTGCCATTAAAAACAGCCTCACACAGCGTGCAGGTGAGAATCTGTGTCCCACGCTACATATTACATATCCCACCTTTCGTCTCTCACGCACAGAGCACCTTGCGGGTCTGCTGGTGTCAGTGCCCGATCGCTTACCCCCCCAAGCCCACACCCTCACCCACACCCACACCCACATCCACACCCACACCGCCAACCACCGCACCAGAAGCACAGACAGCGGCACCGGCACTACCTCCATGACCAAAAAGTACGATAGTAGCACACTCTCCACCCTGCTTCGCCACGAAGCCTTCTATCGCCATACCCTTGGCCAGCTGTTCCTGGCTGCTCATACTCCTGAGCGCGCGCTGCGGCTGCTAGGCCAATCGTTGGCCAAAGTGAGAGGGGCTAGCGCAACAAGTGGTGAGGGTGCGGGTAGTGGGGGTGGCTGGAAAGGGCGTGGATGCCCAGAGGGGGGAAGTAAGGCAGCAGGTACTGATTTAAGCAATGCAGTGGAGTTTAAAGGAGCAGCAGGTGAAGCAGGCATAGCAGCCGCAAGTGGTGAAGCAGCCACAGGGGCGGTAGGCGGTGTAGCAGCAAGTGAAGTAGGAGGAGGAGAGGAGGAGGATGCGGTGACAAGCAGGGCAGCAGGGAGGCCTCACTGTACCATTGGGGCTGAGGATGCAGCGAGCACACCAGCAGCGATGCCCTCGAGCCCCGCCTTTGCAGCTGTGTCGGGCGCGGCGTGCCAGCTGGCGTGCTGCATGCTGGAGAAGCTCACAAAGCGGGGCTATGCAGGCCTTGTGGCGGATGTGCTGCTGGGCCAAGCGAGGTCTGCTGTGCAGGTCAGTGTAAGCTTGCGTTTTTTTGCGCGCGCTCTGCTCTGCGTGTTTGATCGATAGTAGGATGGTGGAGTGGAGTGGGAGCGTAGGTGTGTATGCATGATGACGTGTCTGTCCGGAGGAGGTAGGGTGATCGTTTACGTAAAGAAAAGCATCCTCCATGGCAACATTCCCTGCAAAAATGGGATTTGGGAGCCTGCTATGTTTCAAAATTGGGAACCGTTTCTTCAATCTCCCAAAGGAACACTCCACCACACGCCTTGTTCGAATCAATGCATAATTGAACTGCTCCCGGTTTGGATTCACATTCTCATAGCATTTCATTACAGAGGGTGAAAGAGCAAATGCAGAATCTGCACAAATGTACGGCTTCATCACAGCACCATCAACAATCATATGAGGATGATTACGCAAATTAATTGTGTCAGGAAAGGAGCTATAGCGGAACCCTGGTTTGGGGGGGGGGAATGTGAAAAATATTTTGTTCAATTCGCGTGTGACCGCTGGGAAACATTTTTTGGTCCCTGAGCGAAAATATTTTCGTCATCCGAAATTATTTTACATGTGACCAGATGTGACCGTAATTATTTTTCCTAAATGCAGGAGGCTGCAAGAAGCACAACTTTTGGAACACCCCTGTCCATCCCATTAAAAATTATATATCTGGAATCCTGAGATTAAAACCTATCGATTGGTATATGCATGGGACCGATCCGAGGAGGGGGGGGGTGGTGGGTGGTTGAGGGGGGGTTCGACTTTTTAGGACACCCCCTCCAGAATTTTTCTG
>Ga0307947_1000432_pt1 | contig 29281 bp, 35 predicted proteins | sample OrgLakmetagen232_FD_201840 | JGI IMG/M metagenome (GOLD analysis project Ga0307947, IMG submission 201840) | Saline water microbial communities from Organic Lake, Antarctica - #232 | ecosystem: Environmental > Aquatic > Non-marine Saline and Alkaline > Saline | place: Antarctica: Organic Lake...
ACACACACACACACGCACACACACACACACACACACACACACACACACACACACACACACACACACACACACACGCACACACACACGCACAGAGGCAGCACGTGTTTGTGACCTAGCTTTTTTTAACGGTAAAGATTTGTCGAAGCTCGCTAGTCTAAGGGACGAGGTATGTCCCCGCTGGCACCAAGAAAAGAAGTACACACAGTGTATTGTTGCAAACTGTTTTAGGATTGAGATGGCGTGTGTGTGTGTATGTGTGTGTGTGTGTGAGCAGAGGATTTATATGGTACTCAGTACTAAAGTGGCTTTCTTTTCCTTAATCAATGTGGGGAGTAGTTTCCACTGCATATATTTCTTTTCTTGTGTGTGTGTGTTGTATGTGTATGTGTTTATGTGTGTGTGCGCGTGTGTGTGCGTGCATTCCCATACAGTATGTGTGCGTATGTATTTCCGTGCATGCGTGTTTGTCTATATGCATGCTTGTTAGTGTGCGTGTTTATGTGTGTGAGTGTGGGTTGGTGGGTTGGGTACTGCGGGAGGACCCAATGGACTTCCTTTTCTCATTGTTGTGCAGGATGGCCGGAGCTTGTTGCACCTATCATCGGCTTCTGGATGCGTGCCTCTCATACAACTACTTGCACAACACAATGGCAAAGAGATAGTTAATAAAAAAGATGAGGAAGGTGGGATTGGTGGTGATAGCTGCTGATCTTGTTTGCGCGGAAAAAACATTGTGCACATAATTACATAAAAGATCATGTTTGCATATTGCACACACGCATAAAGTGCGACACAGTGTACGGATCTAAATATAGATGCGCACACACACATAAACATGCACATACCTACTTACACGCTCACACACATGCACACGATAGGATGGACACCTTTGATGTCTGCTGTCAGCTGTGGGCATGCAGAGGTATTTTTGCTCTCGCATTTTGTACAATGAAATGACTGGTGAAATACGATTGATGAGCTATACCAGAACATTTACGTGGAGATGAATGCTGCCACTTAAGCGAAAGAATTCATCGCGCAGTCAAGTTGAGACACATTGTATCTGTGTGCTGAGCATGTGCTGTGCCTTTATAACTTTTGCACTATATTTATGAGTGGTGGGAAGGGCAGCATGGAGCGCGGTTGGTCCGATCACGCTTGGTGATTTTCCGAAGAGCGATGTTTGTTAGCATGAGCACTGCCAGCAAACTCCTCTGCTTCGTTTTTTTTGCGGTAATTGCTTGTTAGGGGGAAGTGAAGTCATTGATAACATGCACCAGTTTTTGCTGCCTTCAGTATTGTGGCATTTTGCCTCAAAGTCTGTTGGGACTTTTTATGTCTGTTCTGGAAGAGATTTACGTGCTGGTATCGAAGTGGTTCATCCTTTCTGATGTAGAACTAACTGCTTGTTGCTTGAATGCACAGTACTGTTTTGGAAAGCCTTGCTAATATGGGAGGCCTACCTTCCGTCGGATATTTGCTGCTTCTGTGACATGCATGACATATGATATTTCCTACTGTGACATGCAAGCATGACATTTCCTACTGTGACATTCATTCATATATATTGAACTAGCACACCTCTCCGTCTATTAGTGGGGCTCTGGCCAGTGTGAGCACTAGTTGAGGGTCCATCCACGCACGCCGATCTTAGTGAGTATAGACTATACTTCTTTTTTATGTCTAAGTTCACCTCTTTAAGTCACCCTCCTAGATTTCCTACTCACAGGTTGTCGCGTGCTTAGTGGATGAACTGGGGGCGGATGTGAGGGCACAAAACAGTGGCGGACAAAGCGCGTGCCACTATGCGGTACGCACACCAATCAACAATTCTTATGCATTTTGCATTTTGCAAGGTGTGACGTAGTAGTTAGGTGGAGCATGTTGTGCAACAAGTGCAAGCTCTTTTGGCCTGGGAAGGACTACTTGCAATCGGCCTGTGTTCCAAAATTCTTTATTCAGTGCACTCTGCCAATACAACATACACAGTAAATACAAGCAAGCATATGCCTAGCACCATGTTTCTCTACCTGGCAAGAGATGCCTGCACAGGAAGCAGTACTTGCAATCGCACAATGACCTATCCCTTCATTTCTGTGTCTCTTTGTGGCAAATGCCCTTCATTCACTTGCAGTACGTGGTTCTGTTAACTGCAGTAGACAAAAGCTGTCCACACATCAGCCAAATATGCATGCACAAAACACGCACACACGCAGAACCACAAATACACCCACGTGGGTTGCCTATTTCAACCTAGTCAGCTCTCACTCTGGCATGCCTGCGCATTTCCTGCACAGGCCTCAAAGGGCCGACCAGAGCTTTTGAGCCTGCTGCTTCAGAAAGGAGGGGATGCAAACGCTAAGGACCGGACGGGTAGCACCCCCACTCACAGAGCAGCCTCAGCAGGTGAGTCTTCCAGGCCGTACACTTACCACTTACGCCATAAAAATTAGACCTTGGACCCTAATCACGAAGCCAACCGTGATTTCGACCATCAGGCCCAAGGTGATGACGAAATTGGCCAAATCTGTGGCCATTTTCCTCTTTGGGAGTTACGCAACCAGCTAATGGACCCACTCACCCCCTACCTTCTACAGCTGGGAAGTCACTTCACTATTGTTTACATTTAGCTCCTCGGACTCAGTGGTAGGGATGTTAAAGTCAAGGGGATCAGGATCATCCCAGCATATATTACAATTTGGGCATCGAGTGTTTCCTGGTGGCTGCGCTCTGTGGATGCCCACAAGCACTAACCACCAGGTTTCCGGTTTGAACAATTTTGTAACCAAGAGTATGACGTGAGCTTGTGAGAAAGTAGTAGCTGCGCAGGAATTCTTTTAAAATTTACAAAACTGAAATATAAACGTCTGTAAGCCTTCATTTTGCGTTGATGTATAGAAGTAGCAAGCTGAACAGGGTCATTCACTTTTTATTCTTCTACTCAGTTCTGTTCTTCATTTTTGCTGCAGAGCAATCACAAGGCCTTTATGGTGATCTGATTTATGTATTGTTTGTTAGCCAAATACATGTTTCTCAACCTGCCTCGTGATGTCATCCGTAGTTCAGCTCATTTCAGACTTCGCATTCACACCCTACGTTTTGAGACAGCGACATGGAATCAATGTAATTCCCCCACCTGTGATCTGTGTAATACTGATGATGTTCAAGATGAGCAGCATGTTCTTTTCCATTGCGCCAATTCCCACATGATTTTCTCCTGCATCTTTGTTCCCCCCAACAGGAGCTCACGATGTGTTTACTTTCTTGAGCCAGAACAATAACAAGCTTTATTTTTTCCTCCATGAACTAATTGCGTTTTATGAGCAGGCTAGCAGTCGCACTTCTTGACTGAAGGCCTTTCTTTTGTAAACCTTGTAAACCTTGCTTGTTTGTTCTCAGGGAAGCTGGAGGCTTTGCGTATCCTTCTGGAGGGTGGTGCAAAGGTGCGCTCAGCAGCAAAGGCATGCGCAATGAGTCAGACACACACTGCAAAAAAAGAATGTTAGTTACCCCGAATCAACAGCCTAAAATGTCGATTGCTCGTAACTTTGCCCTGCAATTGCAGGTTGACGCTAGAGATGGGTGCGGTTCAACACCCCTTCTTGTGGCTTTGATATGTAACCACGTCAGCTGTGCCTGTCTTTTGGCCAAGTTCAAAGCTGATTTAGAGGTAAGACACTTCGCTATTGCTAGTCACTAGCATGATGCTGTTGACACCTCGCTTTTTGTCTAAGCACCAAAGCCTATCCAATCAGCCATTGGTGTGCGTACCTGGATGCAAACTGCCATTAGAAACCAGGAAAAAATAAGCTATGCTGGCAATGAAATCCAGTTTATTACGAAGAAGTACACTTTGAGCTGTAGCAATTTGTTGAAACAGGTTTAAGTAAATGCTGCGATAAAATTTTCGGTTGTAGGAGGTGAGGTAAGTATTGCAGGACCCGAGACAGTTTTATGCTGAACAGTTCTTTGCTATTAACTTGAAAATTGAGAATAGATGTGAATAAATAACACGCTGAGCAGGTTGTGAATAAGGAGGACCAAACCCCTGCCAACACGACTACCCCTGAGATCTATCAAGCCCTTCAAAACGCGGCTGCTGGTCAAGAAGACATGGACATATAGAGACAGTCTGAGAACCGCTCGCTAGCATCCTAGATTCCTATCTCGTCATACTTCTCAATGTTTGGAGGCTTAGATAGATCATTTTCCAACAATTGGAAGATGTGCAGCGCTCAATAGATATCATAACTGCAAAGACATAAGTGCCAAATTTGGCAGGGACTATCAGTATATGCCATCAATCTTTTGGCAGTTGAGGCAACTGGGTCTTCTAGATATTTGGTTGGCAAGCTGGCAAGTTGCAATACTTTTGGTTGTGCATCAAATCAATGAGGCGGAGCATATTAATATAAATCATTCTTGTAGCATTCATTATAATGTCGTGGTGTAGCGCTTGCAACAAAAGTGTTTAGAACGCCATTGCAACAAGTAGGGGTGTGTTAAAGTCAGCTTAGACACTGCTTAGACACTACACCGCTTGCTGAGCCGACAGGCTGTCTATTTGCCGCCGGGGGAGTAGCCCCCCCACTGTGTCCTGTACCACCCCTCGCTCAAGATACGCCGCTTGTCTTTCTCCCTGTTGGGTAGCACGCTCAGCTCCTCATGGTTCCATCTGGTGGGAGGAAAGGTAGCAAATAAGAATAGAGGACAGGAGCAACAATGATAGGAGCAAAACATACCACAACGTTTTGCTGTTTGAGTTGGCAAAGCCTAAAGGTAAAGAATAGAATGACATGCAGTCCAGACAAAGAGCTTGACAAGCTGTTCTCATGCCGAGCGTGCACCCTGCTTGATCCCCACTAATTCCCTTTCATTTTCTGTGGTGAAGAAGCATTACAAACTTGATACCACCGTGACTCATTGTCCTTAATTAACGTGGGGAGTGAATTTTCACCGCCTGCGTGCTTTCTTTTTGATTGACAAGAAATGGAGTAATTTGCAATTAAATGAAAGGAAAACCAGTGGTAATTTTTCACGACCGCTCTCTCATGCACTGCAAGAGCGAATGCATTGTATCAAGGTACCATGACAGGAAGGAAATGAAATAATTTGTGCCGCAGTTCAATAACAACCACCGGCATCTCACCTTGGATCAAACACCATTGACTTCTCCTCTGAATCAAGCTTAGCAAGCGCCCAATCCACAAGGCCTTTGTCCTCAATGGTGCGAACCTGCGTTGAATTTTTTCATCGCATTTTGGATTAGGAATGTTACCGGGATGTTATTCTCCTTTTCCAACAATTCAAACGTGTCCAATCCTATGACTTTCAGTCAGTATGTAAGCAATGGCAGAACTCTATCTCGATCAAAACTAGGTAGTCTCCTTAACTTCAAAGCCCTGACATCGGCAATTAAACATATGCAGCCCCCCACCTTCATGAACACGGCTTTCATTAAAGGTGAACTGCTGCTTGTGCTGATTTCTGCCTTTAAGTAGCTCAGCCCAATTGCTAGGCGAGCAATGTCAGTGGGAGCGAAGTCAGATGTGAACTCAGTAAGCTGCAATGGGCACACACATGTCGTTATATTTAGTCCAGTCACTTGCTCATGGATTAACATTGGAGGTAGGTGTGTGATGCACATGACATGCTTCAGCTGCGCCCGTGCACTGTGGGTGTGATGTTTGCCAAAGACGCAAGCATAATAAACATTAAAGCTCAGCAGTGAGCTTAAATGCGAACGTGTTTGCTTTTCAAACAGTGTGACACCGCTCCTGAGCTTCATCAAGTGTTGTAACAAGTGATGGGAGTGTCACTACAGGCGGCAATCTGTGAAGGCTGTCTGCAGTGCGCTCCTATCAATAACCTGGAATTCTGCCTCCTTTGTGACTTGCTTCAGCCAGGGCTCCTCTGGCTGCAGACCCAATGACCCCAGGGCGCATATACAGGCAGAAAACTGGGGTCCCAGGAACGACCCGTCTTGTATACTGCAAGCAACGGCCTGTGAGTGGCATTTTGTAAGGCTACTGTACCACTGCGTGTATAATAAAGTCAATTAAACACATGGAGATTAGAGGGTGGGGTGTGCAAGGGACTAAACGATGGCTCAAGAGTGAGGGGCACGACTAACTAGGACCGATTGAACTCCAGTAGAAACAGGAGCATCCTTTGTAGCCGATTCTGGCTATTAACGATTTCAAATGTTTCCAAGCCACAGTTTTAAAAAGTGTTGGTCTTGACTAAGCCCTGCTCAGACACAAACGCAGCAATGCAGGGAGGGGGCTGACCTGCTGGGCGGCAGCAAACCATTGTGCGCTTGGTGACAGCCGCATTTCACTGACCGCCCACAGGACCTCTGACAGGAGGCGTGTGTTCCCTGGTGCACAGCCTCTGAGGTGCGCCTCAGTAGCTGCTGCAGCCGCCTCTTGCCAGGCCTGGGTGTGACGTGGGTGCTTTGGTTCATTGCGGCAAAAAAGCTGACTGTTCTTGCCCTCATTGTACCCTTAATCTGAACCGAGCACTTCTGGCCTCTTGCCCACGGAATTGTGAACATTAAAGGAGGGTGACTCGCTCCCAGCAACTCTGATTTGGAAGTTGCACCCTTTCTGAGTGCTGGCACCTGAAGGAAATTCCCCCTGTTGCACCTTGAGATGACACACACTAGCAGCACACCTGAGACATGGTGCCACCTGCAGCTGCAATGCAGAGCACAAGGCGAGCGAGGCTGAGGGGAGGTTGGGCGGATAAGGAAGAGACAGGGATGGCCTCTTCCAAGCTTGCGCAAGCCTCAGGGGACAGGCGACTCTGGTCAAAGGCGACCTTTTCAAGCAGGGCGATGACTCCCTACAACATCATCAAAAAACATCAAAGGAAGCTGTTTTGAACACCTAGTCATGCTGCTCAAGAGTTTTGGACATCAAGCAGGACATGTGAAACCAACAAAACTCACAAGTGAGGGCATTATGGCAAGGACGATTGTAATTTGTCATGCATATCCTCAAGCATCTGCACACAGTATGAAAAACACACACCTCCAAGCCTTCTTCGCTGGAATTGGTCAGGCCCGAGTAGGACTGCTCAACCGCTTTGCTGCCAGATGCAGGACCAGAAGTGTGTGCCACTGACTGGCTGGAAGCTGCGGGAAATTTCCTCCTGAGGCCCTGCGGAAGAGAGGGTGGACAGTGGACAGGGGGAATAACACAGCAATTCCGGCCATCCCCTTCCCTTAATTCACTCACCTTCGCATGCTGCGCATGCGGAGACCTGCCGGAGGAATATGTGGCGGGGCTGGTACTGCAGCTCCCAACTGGGTACAACTTGTGCATGGGCACCAGTGCATGGCTGCAAACAGATGAGTTGCCTGGGCAAAACTCTACACGCAGCTTCATATTTTATTACGCAAAATTTTATTGTTAGTTTGTAAAGTCCCAAAGTTTTCACCGCGTGCTCAACTGCAGGTAGTTCCTGTCGTACGAATGTAAAATATTGTCAATGTTATTTATAACAATGAGTTGACCGTGGTGTCTTATAAGAATCTGAGACACTCATCAACGTCCTAGACTTACAAGCCTGCAAGCATGGAGGAGCCTCCTGGGGGATTTGGGTTTGGTGAGGCTTTGAACCTGTGCACACAGAATTGTGTCTTTAGGCACACGTGCCTGTCCCACCTGTGGGACTTGTACAGACTCGTATAAGGAGCCTGCAACTTGGTTGTGGACCACAAGGGCTTTGACAGACTCGTATAAGGAGCCTGCAACTTGTATGTGGACCACAAGGGCTTTGACACGCAAGAGCAGGGTCTGTTAATCACCCCCCAAACATCGCATAACCGTGCAGGAAGCATTCCTGAGGAGAATGGGAGCGTCCAGGAGGAGGAGGTGTCAACCCTCCCAGCATTTGCCAATGCAGAGAACAGGAATCTGGATGCTGCTGTGCGGGTAAGGACGAGGGGCCACACATGCCACGTCTCATACGTTCGGTTGACCTGCCCACACATCTACGAGTGAGCCTGCACTTCTCCTGAACAATTGCATGTCTTTGGACAACAAGCTGTGTTGTCAGAAGAACAGTGTGCCTCAAGACGCTGTCTGATTTAGGTGTCCAAATATGCCATGTCCCAAGTATCTCGCGTGTGCCTTAGGTTTACATGCTCACGCACGATATATGCTCACTTACAGAGCCTGGAAAAGCAGCTGGACCGCGTGGATGGGGCCTTGGAGGAGAACCAGGACCGTGTCGGTATTATGGAGGAGCACTTGCAGAATGTGCAGCAGGAGCTGAAATACACGCAAGGCCGGGTGAGGACCTGAATTTGATTTTCTCCTTCATTGTAGCTTGCAGCAAGACTGCATGAGAGTAGCATGACACGCTTTGAAAATGCATTGCTTTGCTGGTGTTGCATGTTAAGTTGAGCTGACAGGGCTGGACTTGCCTCGTGCCATTCCCAGGTGGAGTCAAAGACAAAGGAGATCAGCACAGAGAAGCACCTGCAGGCCCTTGCTGACAGAGAAACGGTAAGCACAGCGAGCAGTCAGTCGATTTAGATGACTGAAATATTCAGCTCGGGATGTCTGCCTGACTTATGGATGTAGCTATAATCTGAAGTGGAATCTTCTATTCTATATGGAAAGTAAGCTCCATCGTGAGCAGGGGGAGTGTTTGCGCACTTCTGAAATGTAGCAAAACATACACCTGAGCCAACAAAACTGGAGGCATGCATGTGAGAAAGGCCTCAATCGTCCAGCAATTGAAAGCCTGAACTTTGAATGCCGTCTCTTTGTGCAGGGTCGGCTAACCAAGGACATTGGAAAGCTGGTTGCTGAGCGTGCGGAGCTGGCAGACAAAGTAGCAGGGCTGCAGGCATCGGTGTATAAGGCCAATGAAAAGCTGGACGGCTTCAAGCTGCTGATGAACTGGAACCAGGAAGAAATGGAGCAATGGGCGCTCGCGCAGCGCCAGAAAGAGGAGGACAATCTGGCTCTGGACAAGTATAAGAAGCAAGATGCAGCCAAGGTGTATGTGATTTGAATGCGCATCTGGATGTAAATAGGGGTGAAACGCATGCTTGTGCCACGTGTCCACATGTAGGTGTGTGTGCACGCGCGCACGCCATAAATGTCCTTTTTGGCTACGGCTTTACCATGTGCAGCGGAGTGTGTAAAGCAATGTGACTTTAGTGTATTATTATTAAGTTGCGTGACTGCGTGTGTGTGTGTGCGTGCTTGCAAGTGGAAACTCCTGTTTCTCCTGAAATTTCCAGGTCAAAGAGCTACAGCAGACACTGGAGAAGCTGAGCAGGGCTGTGGTGAGCAAGAAGACGGATCTGGAGGATGAGGTGGTCGAAACGCAGGCGGCCCAGATTCAGCTAGACAAGGCTGCCGAGGACTTCAGGTGTGTTGGCAGTAGTATCTGATGCATCGACCTGAGCTTCATTGACCCCAGAAGCGAATGAGAGGTGCTGGATGGTCCTAGGCTTCAAAGTGATGAACAAAACATTAGGACGCCGTGGGGGAATGAACAAAGAGCTGGCGGAGTTGATTGGGGACAGGCAGTAGGTGGCCAGAGTTGTGATTTTGCACTATGCGTGGACGGCTTTATTTAGACATGCTCATGCTACACCGTGCACACATTTTGTACTTTTTATTGTTATGGCCAGCCTCACAGATGGGGAAATGCTTGAATTGCTTCTCAAATATCGTCTGCCTCACTGGATTGCTTAAATAATGAATAAAACAAGGCAAACACCACTATACTTCACTCTGATGTTGCTATGTGTCTTCTCAGATTCAGGCAAAAACAATCGTTGTGCAAGCTCAGAGATGTACACCCTTGTGCTCCTCAACAACCCCTCACAATGTGCAGGAAGCTGCACAATGAGCGCCAAGTGCTGATTCGTCAGTGGGAAGATGCCATGCAAGCCATGGGCCATCGAGACAAGGCCATCGTACTTGCATCTGAGCAGGTACAGGATGCAGAGGATGTGTCTCCCTAAGGGTTCCCCAGGCCACGTGTATATGTACTTCACAACATTTCTCCACACTGTTTACTCCTTCCTGGACCCTGCTTTGCTAATCTTCGGGTGGCTTTGTGGTTTGAAACGAGGCTTGGTTTAGCGCATAGTTGTTTGTGTGGTATTGAAGATCACATAAAAAGCTGTTTGTATTGTGTCAGCAAGGTCCTGTAATGCTGACGTCTGCAGTTTGCCACAAGGAAAACAGAGTTGCGTCAGAAGAAGGCAGAGCTGGATGCTCAAGCTCGTTTTCTGGAGAGCGAGGGCATCAACAATAAGGAAGTGGATGCACGCATCGCCTTTTATGACAGAGAGATGGTGAGTAGGCAGCTTTTTAGGCTCGGACTCAGCTGGGCCCTATCCTTACCCTTCTTGTCCGCTGTTGGTATGAGTTTCTTGACTCTTTACCCCTACTTAAAATGAACTTGCATTTGTTCTTTTCATCCTCCTCTACCTTTGCATTGATTGGTTGTTTCTGTCTCTCTCTCTCTCTCTATCTATCTCTTTCGCGCTTTCTCTTTTCCTCCCTCTCTCTCTCTTTCACGCTCTCTCTCTCTCTCCCTCTCTCTCCATCTCTCTCTCTCTCTCTCTCTCTCTCTCTCTCTCTCTCTCTCTCTCTCTCTCTCTCCATGTACAAAAGAAGCCAGGAGCAAGCGTTTACCATTGCTTAATGCCCTTGCAGCCTGCTCACAAGATTCTGCTTCACACCAATTGCAGGGCAAGCAGCGTGATCTGTACTTGCTGGAGATGGCCAAGCTGGATGAGCTGAGCAACCAAGTGGAGGCCATTCGTGCAACTTTGGCCAAAACAGCGAACGAGCTGGGAGCAAGCACAGCAGAAAACGAGGGTGGGTGGGACCGGCAACATGAGGAGCAGCTGCTGGGTTTGGTGCGACATGTTAAGCTACACCTTTCCTTGTAGCATTCCCCTATTGTCTTCTAATAAATGATAAACAGGCTTGACTAATTACTTATAAATTGCTCGCAGGTGCCCGCATTGCTCTCGACCAGCAGCGCAAACGCCTTGATGCTGCTCGCTCCAAATACATGCTGCTGCGTCGTAAGATGGAGACCGAATTTGCTGCTCTGGATTCTTTGGGGTCTAAGGTTGCAGAGTTGGAAGCACTGCGCAAGGTAGGTCTGGCAAAGTGCATGTGTTGTCAAAGGGTGTCATGGGTGTCATGGGGTGCTGGAAATAGATGGTGTTGGAAGATTTGGGCAGGCATAAGGCCATTAATCAGTCTGTTGTAGCTTGTGTCTTGCAAGAACCATGTACTGTTTGAGTGACTCCTTTCTCTGCTGTTCAACTACTTAAGGGTATCCGTCTGTGCTCTTTCTATTTTTACTTAGGTGATATTCTGTAGGTATTTGCCGCTCTCTCGTAGTCACTCTCTCATAGTCAGGCATGCAAAAGAGTATTCCATCATACCAGCAAGCCTCACACACGCTCTTTCATGAGGAAGTATAATTTTAAATTCTGGGAATGACTTTGTGTAATCGGTCTCTGTGATCATAGATGAACATGCTGTACTGTTCATACGCAGGCTGACGAGGCGCACCTGAAATCTGTGATTAAAGAAGCAGAGGACCTGAAAAAGGAGCAGTTCAAAAGGTCCCAAAGGTGAGAAAGAGGTTTTTGAAGTCGCAGACATCCGTGTTTCTACGTAGCTCTGCAGCGAGAGACTGTTGCCCCCCAAGCATCTGGGTGGTCTCAGGATGAGAACATGTGTGACACTTGAGTGCCCACCCTTTGGCCTCAGCCATATGTGACACATACAGTGTTGTGCCAGTACGGTGTTTGGTTATACGGTACGGTATGATTTTACAGTGTAGACAGTAATTATACGATTTCGGACCATATATACGATAAAATATGGTGCGGTGTACGGTACGGTGCTAAAGGCTGGAAATTGCTACTTTTGCATCAAAAGGTCAATATTCACACAAAATAAATGTTGTGAATCACATATATCCAATGTTCAATTGCAATGCTCTGTTCAAGAGGAAAAGCATCCACAATAAATTAGGGTAAAAAAGCAAAAAACGTAGTTCTGACCCGGAATTGAACCCTGGACCTCTTTTAACAGGCAAGATACGGTCAATCGTGCTAATACAGTTTGGACCGTATTTTTCCTTTGACCTTGTAATACGGTTTTGCACCGTACCGTACCGTGACCGTACCATATATACGGTCCGAACATGGAAATACGGCGTAGAAGCACAGCACTGCACGCATACACATGCATAAACATAAAACACCATGACGTGGTACCGGTTGCGTAAGATTGCTAGAAAGCCAATGGCTCTACCAGTCTTCAATTGCTGCGCAAGCACGCCTCTGCACCACATTTCGTGCAAAAAAAATCGATTCTTGGAACAAGCCCTCTGTTTCCATTCCTTGCCAGGCTCTTTGATCTGCGGACTAAGGAGCGTGACATGATCAGTGAGATCAGCGGCGGCCAGGGCCAGAACAAAAACCTTTCGAGCCGCATCTCATCTTTGGACGAGCAAGTGGTGAAGCAGCAGGAGCTGTTGTACAATGTAGAGTTCCAGCTGCAGCAGATGGAGCGAAAGGCGGGTGTGCAAATGTTTGGAGAGCCACCCTCACATATGGGAATAGGACTGTTTCTCTTGAGATGTGCACAAATTGTCTTGTTTGCTATGCGTGCCCATGATGCTGCTTCTCTACTCTCTCTGGCTGCACCTATGACAACTTCAGCTTTTCGCCTCTCACACTTCTAAATATTTTGCTCTCAAGATTGAGTGCCTCCTGAATCACTCCTCTGTCCTCTCACACACTGCATGGAGGAGAACACGCCATGCAGGAGGGCCTCTCTCTCGGTTGCACCTCTCACACATCTCTTAAACAGTATCCCTCCTGATCCACTCTCTTACTCCACACTACCTGCAGGTAGCCCGTGCAGGAGGAGTTCGCAGTGACGAAGAGGCACGCGCTCTGAATGCACGCATCTCCAAGCTCACAGGTATGGGAACTGTTCTGCCAGAACCTCACAATGTCAAAGGGAATTGACTGGAAAGGGGTTAACCTTTGTCCTATCATACACGACTGCATAAACAGTGGGTGGCGCTCTGTTCTTGCCATGTGATCATGTTACGTTTGTGCGGTTCATTCAACTCTCGCAGTTTTGTAAAGCTCTGGTCATGCAAGCAAAAGTGAAAATTGAAATGAAGGATGCGTTGGCAGCAAAGAATGTAGGGTTAATCTACCTTTATGGCCAGCCCTCAGCAAAGTTACTCCATTCCTTGCTGCCGGTGCACAGTGCACCATTTTGTTTTATTCCAGCTGTGCCAACGGCTTCGGTCTCATTCGTGTTCCGCCGGTCCTTCTCATGACCCATACCCTCTGTAAGTTTTTGTTTGTGTCCAATTGTGGTTAATCACATTTACAGGTGTGCTGGAGAAGGTCAATGCGGAGCACTCTATGCTTCTGGAGCAGGTGTGTTAAGAGCTGCAACAAAATATGTGGTAGCATCAGTTCTTGATGCTAACAACCATACATTACTTTGGGCAGACTCAGGAGATAATGTAGTCTGGGATGCCATGACGGTTGCAAAGAGGCACGCGACATTTCACCTGGAAAATGAAGGGAACAAGAGATAGAGAAGAAACTTCAGGCATGGATCTGGTAAAGTTGTCAGTATTCCCCTAGTGAAGCAGTTGTCCACAGAGGCAAGGTTACACATAAGGCTTTGCTAGCAGTCTAGGTGCCCGCCTGCTAGGCTGCACGTCATAATTATAACAAGAGTGGCTGGAACTGTGTCCTTTGACTTTCATCACACACTACCGTATGTATGGAGATCTCCCTGCTAACAATTCCCAAACACGCGCCGCGAAACTATGGTTCTGGCCAACCCCCATTAAATCCTTTGTCTAGCAGTTACGAACATACACCACATAATTGTGGTTCTGGCTGATCCCTACTTCACCCTCTGTTCAAGGATACCAGACACACACCAGATGACTATGGTTCTGGCCAATCCTAATTACACTCTCTGAAAGGGGTGGTTCACACAGAGTGCCATGACGTATCAAGGTCGAGGCTGCTAGTACAGGCTGCCCAGTTTAGCTCCTGTCCGTCACCGAGTAGAACAGTGCCAATACCTGATCGCTACCACCGATCAATCAGGAGGCCTTGATTGCTTACTCCAACATGTACCAAAGAGGGAGTCATTAAACGGCACAGCACACGCATACTTGGTTGTTTGTATGGTTTCCATACTTCATACTTGCTAGGTGCCTAATGAACGATGGCTGTGCTCCCAGTCCCGTACAAAAACGCTGCTGTGTGATTGATCCTTTGTTGAGCCTTTTCCCTTTGAATTAACTTTTGGATCAAAGCTCCTTCTTGTAATAACAGCTGTCATCTAATGTAGGCTGATAATTGCTATGGTCTTTCAAGTTCCTGTGTAAGCTGCCAAAAAGACAGAAGCTTGCGTCAAGTCATATGAGCTTGTGTCTTTTTTGCTCAGTAATCTAGGAGCATCACACATTTGGGCTGGAGTGCTGTTGCAGTCGGAAGTCCTCTTCAGCTTTGCTCAAACATTTGCTGCAGCTCAAATTTGCACGCTCACTCAGGCCTCTAGGCATTTTCAAACTGTTTTGCTTAAATTGCGCTTGACCAGAATGCTTGCCACGTGTGTGCACACAGGTCAAGCACAGTGAGGAGGACCTTATGCACGTGCTAAGGGCCAATGCGGCCCTGAAATCAGACAGGGTAAGTGGTGCAATTCTAAACGTGCTGCCGCTCGGTGGTGCTCGTTACTGCTTGTGCAAAGAGCAAAAACTTAACGCAGAGAGCTGGGGAACAAGGAGGTGTTTAAGTTTGAGTCGCAACTTGACTATGACATATTTGTCAAGGAGTGCATAAAACAAAATTTTAAGGTGATGTCCGTACTGGTGCAGCTGCTGTTAGCTTGTCGGTTTGTGCTTGCCAGCTTGCCTGCTAAATGGATGCCACTGACATTGCATGGCTCTGTGTGCACATGTGTGTTTATGTGTGCTTGTGTGTGTGTGTTTGTTCACATTCATGTGCACATGCGTGTGCCTCTGCATGTATGAGTGTGCGTGTGCGCAGGCAGGTAGGCAAACGTTTGGCAATTGAGAGCGTGAACGTGCATAGTGTGCTGAGAATACCTACTCACCTGTGCACATCAACTCATTGGCTTATATGAGCATACAGAGGTTGAACGTTGTTTGATAGTGACAGGGCAGCGTCTTTGTGAAGCTTTGGAAGCAATCACCAAATTGTGACACACATTGGACCCATGCTTGTGTCGACGTGTTTGTGGTTGTATTTCAGGCCAAGATTGACGAGAGTATAAGGACTTTGAAGCTTGAAGTGGAAATGGCTGTACGCCAAGCCAGAGGAGCCGTGGCTGACAAAGAGAAAGCCCTTGTTGACCACGACGTCATGAAGCTGGTGAGTCAGAGGGGTGGTGAGATCATGATTGCGCATGGAATGTGGTGGCATGAAACGGGTAAGTTCGCGGAGGGGTGATGGGACTGAAGTAATGTATGGAGTTTGATGACACGAGACTGGCATGTTAGAATAGGGGTGGCAATAGGGGAAAGAGGGTGGGACGGGTGGGATAGGAGTTGCTACATGGACATTAGTGAATTGGAGCAAGGAAAGTGCCATGAAGCCAATTTGTGTGTGGTCGTCCACAGTGCATTAATCACTCATTTCACTCATTGACTCATTTCACTCATTTGACTCGATTGCATGGCAAACAGCTGCATCCTCTAAGCGGGGAGTTTGGCATATGTACTTGATAACAGGGGCCAATTACGAGCACCTTCAAACTTCAGGATGCATTCTTCTTCAGCTCTGGATCATCTTCCTGTGCTGAAATGTTGGCAGAGGGGGCGAACCGAGGCCCAACATGGGCAAGTTTTTATATGCTCTTTGGCTTATACGACCCCTAATTGGCAAGCTCCAAATTTTACTTAATATGAATCTGTCTATAGATGTAAAATTTGGAGCTTGCAAGCTGGGGGGCGTGTGCTTTATTTGCTGTGGCGTGAACCCCACCTTTTACCACAAAATCTTCATACCAGATCACCCACTGCACCAATCTGGAATATTTTTAATGGTATAGAATTCTTATTAGGAAAAAATATCATTGCAACAAAAATGAAAGAAGATTGCTGAGTGGTTGGTGTTTTATGAGAATTTGAGCCATTTTCCCATGGAAATCACCAAATTAGGGTTTACATGCACCATGTGTGCTTAATCCAGTCTATCTCAGCACACAAAGCGACCCACATAAAACTGGGCACATGCTCGGGTAGCTCTCAATGCCAGCTAGAATTTGGTAGTAAAAAAGTGTCGATCGGATGAAGTGGCTGTGATTGGCTGCCTTCTGGATGCAAAAATGCGCATTTTCAGGCATTTCCTCAATTAGCCCCCCCTGAATTGTTGGTATCGTAACCCCATGTGCTCACAAAAATGATTTTGCGCATCCACGTGGTTTCTGCTTGCCTGCAGGATGTGCGCCGCCTGCGAGACATACTAGCCTTGCACGCTGACGAGGTATTCAGCCTGGAGAACCGCAAGTTCCAGCTGAAGATGAGTGCGCAAGAAAGGACGCATGAGGTGAGCACGTGGCTGTTGTTCTGTTGTTGCACGAGGGGCCTCACTTTGTGCATCCAGAGAAGGTGTGGCAGAGATGTTTTTGCTTGGCAAAAAAGTGCCGCCAAGAAAGGTGTGAGGCGTGAATTAGGATCTTGTTGATGGCTGACGGATGGGTGGGTGGGTTGGGTGGGTGCTGTCGGAGGAGCACTAAAGTTCTGGCGGTGTGCCCATGCCTGCACTGGTTTCACTTTGCAGTTTCGAGTGTTCCCTGCAGGCTGATGTGCACAGAAATGGGGTTTCACCACATTGCAATTGCTGTGCTCACACGTCACTGCCATAACGCATGAAATCTGTGCTGTGTTTCCTGCAGGTTGAGGTGCACAGGGACGGACTTAAAGCAGAGCTACGTCTGCTGCGTGAGGACATTCACCGCCTCACCCTGGAGTTGCGTGAGCGAACCATCAAGGTGTGCACTATGAACTGAGCTGGTTTGAACAAGCACATTAGCCAAGAAGAATGGCGTGGCATAGGTAAGCTGGGGCTCTTGCACGCTGTGTGAGCCATCAAGCTATGGCGCCCTCTCTGCACACAGCTGCGCAACAAACCTCTGTAGGCATTGGCTGCCTCTAATTTAGTACATGCACAACGTGTGTGGACCTGTGTACGTGCAAAGCTATGTTGCTCAGCACAGCTGTTGCAGGCAGTGGCTTAGTTCAACCATCAGGCCAGATAGGATTATGCTAAGTGTACTGTAGAAACTAGAAACCACAAGAGGTATCACCTCAGCAAATGTGTACTAGTTATTACAGTTGCAGGCGGTCACTGACATGCACGTTAGCGTTACTATCTTGCATTATGGTGCGCATCTCCTCATTCACAGCTATGTACTGCCATACAATTGGTCACACCTACTCCCTTGCATTATGGTGCGCATCTTCTCATTCACAGCTATGTACTGCCATGCAAGCGGTCACACCTACCCCGCCTCTGTGTGACCACTCTCAGGTTGAGAAGCTGCAGTCTAAGTTCGAGGTCATCAGCACAAAGCACCAGGGGGGGCCTGAAGACGTCGGTCCAGACGGACAGCCGCATAGTCAAGCCTACTACGTTATCAAGGCGGCTCAAGACAGAGAGGAGCTGCAAAGAGAGGTGTGATTATAATAAGTGCAAAGCAGTTGGTGTCGTGAGCACCTTGTTGTAGAAGCAGCTCGTGCAAGAAGGGTGCAAAAGGATGGTGCACCAATCAACTGAACTGGTGTATCAAGTAATCGATGCTCTTAACAGCACCTACATGCCTTGATGCTCTTAATGTGGTGCATTGATTCGTTCAATGTGCATGTTGTACCGGTACCTTATGCTCTTAACAACACCTACGTGCCTCGATGCTCTTTCCTATACACACACGTGGCAAGCAAACCTCAATGCTCAGCAGACGCGTTAACCGTGGAGGCAAACATCTGCTCAAGTACTCCAGGATCGTGACTAAGTCCGGACCTAGTTTCAAAGACACTTGCTTCTGGTGGATTACACAAGCTCCACCTTGGGTTAATTGCTCCGCACGGACGCAAATGAAACAGAGGGTGTGAACGACCCTGCTGCATTTACTTGGCCTCCCATCATTGCAGGGTGATGAGCTGGATGCAAAGATTCGAAAGGCAGAAAAAGAGGTTGCTCAATTGGAAGCCACACTGGTACAGGTGAGCTGCTCACACGTCTTACCCCCCCCCCCCCAGCAAGCACTCGCTGCGTGCACTTCCTGAGTAGTTGATTGGCTGTGTCAAACTGCCCTGAAGACTTGAAGGCTTTGAGCATAAAATAGTATGCGGCACTACTTCATTATCCAGTGACAGTATACTTCAGTATGTCGGCTGCCTAAAGCAGTGGTCAAAGAAGGCCCATCATGTCCTGTCATTAAGGTGTCAGGTTTACATAACCACACGCCAGCATTGGAATTTGGCATTTTGTCGGTGCAAGTTGGGCTTATTTGAGTGTACAAATGGAGTGTGCTTGCCTCAGCAATGGCGCCGTCACCTACAATTGTCCTCATACTTTATCCATGTGTTCATGTGTTTACAAAATGCCGTGGGAACCTGCAAATTGCAGTGCATGGGCTGCAACGGGCAGTACGCATCGTCCTTCAGCAAAGTGGACTCTGGAACAGCATACAAAGAGCGGGCGGTGTTGAGGTGGGTCGTTTGAAACATGAGCAACTCATTTGATTTGTTCAGGCTGAACCAGTAAGCATTGGAACAGACTCAAACCTGTGATTGTGACAAAAACGCTGACCTTTTCTCACTCGACTGATTGAAGTAGCTTGCTAGCAAGTGACATTGTAGACCTTCTGGCAAGCAAGGAGCACATACACACGCAAACACTCATACAACATACAGGCCTACGAATACACCATCTTGATAGGCATAAAATTAGAGGGTCGACCATGGTTCGCTGTCTTTAGGTCTGTCCCTCACCCTTCCCTGACACCTCCATACTGCCCCCTGTAGAGAAAAGCTGGACCGTGTGTACGACAAGCTCAAGTTCAAACGCCAGGAGGAGTCAGTGCTGGCTGCTGACTGTGCACAGCTGTCAAGCCGGCTGGCCAGCCTGAATGCGGGTCAGAGAGGGCTCGCAGCTGTCGCTGACGACCTGGCACGACGCAAGGTGCAGTGATTGCGCTTTTTAGTGATGGAAGGATTTGTACTGACTTGTTGTCAGGGGATGCAGGTCAGATAGAGCACAGCTGTCTCTGACATATTATTAGTGGAGGAATTATTTTAAGACGGCATGAGCCATTCGGGCAGATAGGGTGTCATGTGTTGTTAGGATTTGCATGCTCAATCTACAATGACTTTATGATGAGACTTGGCAACTTTGATCTCCGGAACCCAGTGTAATAAGTGAACTCGTCTGACCTGTCACCTCAAGGGGCCCAAACCATCCCAAGCCAGACTTTGCCATAAAGCTGCAGCCATGCATGCCACGTAAATAAGTGATTTACTGCACTGTGACAAGGCTGCTGGTGGCCAGGATGCTGGACCGCGTATACTGCAGCGTGCAAACCGTTGTCGACCTGTTCCGGGACCACGTCAGCTTGTGTGAACAGAATTTCATTTCCGAAACAAAAGCGCAACCCCATCAGCAGCAGCACAGGATAACCACCAAGTTGCAGTCTGATTTCCGCCACCGCCTGTTGTCGCTGCCTTGATGTTGATCTGTTGCCGTCATTTATTCATATGCAGGACGACGCTGAGAGGCAAGCGGATGAGCAGGCAGAGAAGCTGGCTCGAGCACGAAGGGCAAGTGCTCGTGCTGCCCAGGCTTTGGGGTTGCCTCCGCCCAATGCACCACCCCCTGCTGAAGGGGCAGCCCCAATGTCCAAGGAGGCCACCCTGGCAGAGATGCGTGAGGTAAGAGGGATCTCTCTTGCATAGAGGATACAAGCTTGTCAAAAGGTCTTGTCTGCTGGCTCCTCGATCAGGCTGCTTTGCCTACAATCTGTGAGGTAAGATGGGTATCGTAGGTTTGGGAGGCTAGCTAGTCTGATTAGTGCCTGCTCTTCTGATCCAAGAGGCTACGACGTTCTGTGAGGAGTGGGCTGAAGACAGCAGGGTGATACTTAGTCAGGGTGAAATTATATCATTACGCAGGGAAAGAGGGCAACTGTTGCTGTGGTATAACAAAAGGTCATCATTAATCATTGCATCCTTATCCAGGGAAAGAGGGCAACTGTTGCTCATAGGTATAACGAAGTAATCAGTTCAGAATTTAGGATGCTCGTGTAACGGAGGGTGATTGAAATCCCCCTGTTTCAAGGTCCAACAATTATGAAACACTTACCTCCGATGTTTGTTGCTCATGTAGACTGGGTAACAATGCTTGGCCTACAAAAAGGGTTGCATGGTATATATATCCCCATGTGCCTGCCTTGTATAGCTCCTTTTGGATTTCATTGGAGACTCTGCTTATCCTCCCCTCCCCACTCACACGCACAGGTCACGCGGGCCATGCTTGCGGAGCTGGCCCAACTAGCTGCCGCAAACCCAAGTGTACGGATAGGCAGCATGGCTGCTGCTGCAGGTGTTCGTTTGCCCACCCCATCAGCACTTGCGTCAGGGCCCCCACGCACTCCTCCCTCGAGGGGAGGTGGTGGTGGCGGCGGAAGCAGGCCCTCAAGCGCACGCAGCCAGGGTAGCGTACGATCCAGTGGCTTGTTGGCAGGGAGAGGTGAAGGTAGCAGGCCAGGTAGTATTGTCCGACAAGTTCAGGTGGGGATGTAAAATTTTTTGGCTTTCAGACCTCACTGTATCCTTTTAATGACTGAAACTTTATGCCGGTGCTCATCTCTATTTCTAAACATGACGTCATGTAAGTTAAACCATACAATTGTATTAAATGGACGTTCAATTGGGGCAGATATGAACAACATTTTTTCCGGCAAGGGACCTAAAGCTGTAGATTTTTCAAAGACAACCAGGATTGCTGAGTCCTACGCCTCTGCCTTTTATCACAACTCGTTTTCCTTACACATGACGCAAATGAGGTACGCAGAAAGAAAGAGCAGTTGGAGCTATTTTTGTTGCTAAGGTTTACAAGATTTACAAAAAAGGCCTTCAGTCAAGAATTGCCACTGCTAGCCCTTTTGTTGCTAAGATCTTTGTAGGTCAAGGGGAAATAGCAAACTCCTTCCTACAAAACAGAAAGCTGGTAGAAAAAGAAAGCCAGGAAGTTGAATTCAGATTTTATCCCTGATAACAAGGGATCTGATAACAAGGGATAGAAAGGGGGTCTGGCTGGGCGAAGGAGAAAGGCAAGGTGGGGCGACCTCAGGGAAGGTTGGTTCAGAAAAACACCATGATGTAGGAGTCAAATTAGAGAAAACACCTGAAAACTGTGTGTTGCTAGAAGGAGGCTAGATATACAGGGACAAACAGGGGACTGTCTGAGAACTGAGGCCTGGGTACCTAAGGGGCAGTTACTCGCCATGCATCCAAATAAAAAGGCAAGAGAAGCTAGGATAAGAGCAAATTAAGCCATAGCAATGACTGGTGCTTTAACACAACTCCCCTAGGAAAATACAGGCCCCCGGCCACTTGCCTTTGTGCCCTTCTGAAGAGACACAGCCAGGTAGGAATGATTCCACCTGGCTCTTACTAATCTTTGAGATTGCGCAACAGCGGCAGAAATTTAGCAAGCCAGCAGACGCGACCATAGTTACTCCAACCCAGCAACCGCGCCCCAAACAAAACCCAACCCACGTATCAACTAGGTTCACCAATAATGCGAGAAGATTTGCCCGTGATAATGATGAAGCAGATGGCGCTGCCAATCCGTAGTACCCCCTAGCTATGAAACTAAGATACATACAACTAAGCAAACAAACGCGACATACACTTAATTGAATTTAGATACTGTGTAGACACTTCCCCTACTTGACAAGCAAAAAAGGCACGAGAACAACATATGCCTCGCTTACTTGGACACCGCAAACTCCTCCACACCATCCTGCTAGGTCCCTAGCGACAGGCATTATTTACAGCAACCACACAAGAAACCCACTCAACAGCCTCGGAGTTGCTTACTGGTCCACAGCACTCATGGAAAAGCAAATGAACCTGCTACATGCAATAGATCCGCTTCCGTTCATTTAGATCTTTTTAATTTCGTCTAGAAGGAGCTCAACAGCTGCATTGTGGAATATTGGGGCTGTCCAGCTTTGAGAAAAGCACTCCAGAGGGGTTGCGATGTCCAGCTAGGCATAAGCAACATTGTAATCGTTGGTGTGTGTTAGCCTGTGCTGGCTGCTCCCCAGATCCGTAAAGATACAAAACAGCTGTCACGACGAACCATGGGTACCAGCTTAAGCGTGGATTGCAAGTATGGGCCACTGACTGAAGGGGGGGGGGAGTTCTTTAGAGTGATAGGAGGCAGCCGAGGAAGATTGGGAGCAACGCAACAGCACCGCCAGCCACCAGCAGAGCGACTTTATTTACACAACACCGTCCTATCGGTTCTGTGAAGACATTAGGCCTCCAAAACCAGCCAGCTGAACGCCGTGCAGAAACACCATTGAGATCATTGCACCGTTCTTCAAGGAGTCTCCATCAATCTCTTACTAAAACCTAGTAGGTGTGGGGGTAGCGGGCCCTCACACAACACTCTGGGGCCTTTGAAGGGGCTCGGTAGGTTTTGTTTCTCAAAAATTTACAAAGCTTGCTTCCGAGCTCCAAGTGAATTATCTGGATGTTTTAGGGCACTGTGTGAGTTTAATCGATGCCCTGTACGAAAGTGGTTCCTTTCCGTAATGAATATGGGGAGGGACACCATTGTTGCATGTGATCTCTTCAGAGATGGCAAGGGATCATTCCATTCCACCTGAGGGTGAAAAAGATGGAAAAAGGGGTATGGAGTTGAAAGAGATGCGGAGGAGACAGCCACTTGTTGCATTCCAATTCCAATGCTTTATAATTTTCAGCATGATGGTCCTGATACCTGCAGCAAATTCTACCTGGATGCTTGCCTCTGCAAACATACGCAGCCTAGCAGTTGCACTTTTTGATTGATGGCTTAATCTGTAACCTCTTTAGCCTCTGCCTTTACTGGTCTTCTTGTTTCCCGTTGCCTACTCAGCCACGGCGTCGCTCACTCAGTACTATCTTATTGACAATCTCTCGGCAACGGGGCCTTCCTTGTCTCTTCCATTGTCGACGTGGAACAACACAATCATCACAGAGTAAAACAACTAAAGGATCAAAGCATGCATGAAATAAAAAAGAATGAATGATAATGCAGGAATGCACAAGAACAACTACGCAGGCAGTGTGCAGCTACTGCCCACTCCTATAAAAAACAGACCCACCGAATACTGTAGAGTCCTTCCCCATTGAAATTGTATTAACTCTGTAGCTGAGGTCAAATTGTTCCTCCTTTTATCCAGAGAATAAAGCATAAGTATCTCACAACTATAGGAAAGCAAAGATCCAAGCTGGAACATACCGCATGCCAATTGCTCCCTATATGTATATAAGCCTGACCGACGCAGAGATGGTTGTGACAGGAAAATGCTGTTAAAAAATGTGTCAGTGCTTTTGTCCGTGCCGAAAATTGAATCCCTTGCCATCAAGTGGTATTATTCTTATGGCAACAAGTGGAAAAGGGTTAAAAAAAGACGCATTCCTGACTATAGATGCACGTGTGCTAACAGGCACAAAGATATGTACACACACACACTCTGTTACAATCTGTCACATGCATACAGACGCAGTAAGTATGATGTTCACACAGGTTCGTCCGTATATTCTGAGAGGATAGGACCGAGAGCTTGGCGCCAGCACGCAGCTCCATTCCCAGCGCTACTAGCGTTGCGCGATCGGCAGAGGCAACAGCCATCATAACATCCACCACAATCAACTCACATCACCGTCAGAGACCGCTTTGTGCTTGTAACTGCCAAAACACATTTCTTGCACATCAGTAATTTGGGAGTGTGTGTGTCATTCCAATGCAAAGTCCTTTTGCCAGTGTATATATATTTCCCTGGTATGGTGTCAGAAGTCGTCCAGCCACGTAAGGTCGCCCAAATACGGCGGAGGTTCAAAGCGTGCATAAGCCACTCCTTCAAACTCGTCAATGCGCTGAATCATTCCTGGGGGGGGAGGGTACCTGCGTGTGTGTGTATGTGTGTGTGTGCGTGTGTGTGAGTGAGTGCAAGGCTGCGTGTGTGCCTATGTGTGAGCGGAGGGTTGTTGTGTGTGCACATGTGTACATGGGGGTGCAGGGTACCTGTGCGTAAGGTGTGAGCTGAAAGCATAGGATCGAAATGGAAAAACATTCCTCCACAAACGACGTAAGTTCATTCACATAAATTAATCTAAGGAAACCACTCGCACTGAGCTTCACTTCCCTCCAAGTTCTTTCCAATCTCCTCTTTCCCTTTACTCCCAAACAGTCATCTCAACCCAAAGGCACCCCTTTTGCGCTTGGCATGATCATTCTAGGATGTGCTCAAGGTCCGCATTTGTTAAGGCAGAGGTGATGCGTTTGGGAGCGTAAGTTACAAAGGAGAATGAGGTGATGCGTTCTGATGCATTCACTCCAGGGAGCACAATCAAGCTTTCGCAGGGGCCAGCAAGGCATTTGTTGTCGGATACAAAAGATAACTTGTCTGTACCCGTCTGGAAGGGGTACAAATGGAAAGAGCATCCATCCCATTCCATTCCATTATATTCCATCCATTCCATCCTACTAAACAAGTCCCACGGAAGGTACTTACTACTGTCCCATTGCTGGGACGCGTGTTTGAGCACGCACAGAGGTTAGTGAAGGCTTTATGGACAGCATGTGCAACCTTAAACAAGTTTGAAACCAGCAGTTAAAAAACAGCATCAGCATCAGTATCAGCATCAGCAGGAGCATGCAACCACCATCAAAACACGAGGAGTATTAAAACCGACCTGATTTGCATGAGCGCGTCCCAGTCAATGGGCGCAAACCAAGGGTGTTGCTTCAGCCTGGCCAAGCCTGCTGGACCTGTGTGTGTGTGTGTGTGTGTGTGTGTGTGTTTCTTCAGATACACGTGTGTAGTCTGGCAGGAAAATAACATTGGCCTATCAAACTCCGCAGCACAGCCAGCGAGCACATGTGTTGTACCTAACAATCAGCTCTCGCGGCTGGCCCACCGTTTTGGCTGTCTGCATCCCACCCATCAGCACAAAAGCATTCTGTTGTGCTTCCACTGCCGATTGTCTCGCACACCGGCTGTGTCTGCTTAGACCAAACCTAATGCACCCAATCCAAAATTCAGACTCTGTAACTGCCAGAACCCAGCCATCACAACCGTCACTTGATTTTTGCACCCACTCTGAGTTGCAGCCTCTGCACCCACTCAAACCCAGCCACTGCACCTTAGCCTCAATTCTGCACTCAGCTGGACCTCTCGCCTTGGCAACCCAGACTCAGCTTCTGCACTCACCGGAACCCAACCTCTCCGACGGATGAGGCTGCAGCAGCCCATCAACCACACTGCGCGCGTCCGGGCTCATGGTCTCCGGCCAGGTAAGAGTGCGTGCACACAGCTTGCGATACGTATGCAGCTCATCGTCACCAGGGGCTGAGAATGGGGTGTGGCCTGACAGCAGGCAGAAGATAAGAACCCCTAGGGCCCATAGGTCCACTGCTGCTGTGTGGTTCTGTGACTCAACCATCTCTGGGGCCAAGTACCTGCGCGTGCATGGTGTGTGTGTATGTGTGTGTGTGTGTGTGCAAGCGTAAGTGTTTTGTGATTGTGTGTGCGGCTAAAGGAGGTGTGTGCATCATCACTCGCTCTCCTCACAATGTGCATGTTTTCATATGTGTGCGTGTTCGTGTGTGTGTGTGTGTGTGTGAGTGTGTGTATGTGTATGTGTGTGTGTGTGTGCGTGCGTGTGCGCGCACGTGTGTGCGTGTGTGTGTGCGTGTGTGTGTGCAGCTGATATTGGAGATGTGCGTCCTCACTCACTTTGGGTCTGCTCACAGCATGCACGTGCTCATATGTGTGCAGGGGTGAAGGTGTGCATGCGTAGGTCTGTAAGAACGTGTACATGTGTGCAGCCTTCAGTGGAGATGTGCATCATCACCTGCTATGTGATTCTACGCAGTGTGCACATACGTTCATTTGCATGCATTTGTCTCTGTGTGTGTGTGTGTGTGTGTGTGCGTGTGTGTGTGTGTGTGTGTGTGCGTGCGTGCGTGTGTGTGTGTGTGTGTGTGTGTGTGTGTGTGCGCGCATGTGTGTGTGTGTCTAGCGGTGAAGGTGTGCATTGCCACCCTCTCTGGGTCTCCACAGAGTGTGCACATGTTCATTTGTGTGTTTGTGTGTGCATTGCCACCCACTCTGGGTCTCCACACAGTGTGCAGGCCCGGCCGTCATTGTCCTTGCGAGCAAAACGAAAGTCCACTAACTGGAGGTGGCCTGTTTCTGTGACGACAATGCTGTGCGAGCTGAGGCCCCTGAGCATGCGCAGTGAGTTGAGGTGATGTTGTGTGTGCGTGTCTGGTAAACGCCTCTCTTCCAAGATGGATGCCCATAAGTAGTTTGTGTGTATGTGCGTGTGTGTGTGTGTGTGCTCACAAGTTGCTTGTGTGTATGTGTATGTGTATGCGTATGTGTTTGTGTATGTGTATGTGTGCGCGTATGTGTATGTGTGTGCAATGCTCAACAACAGCAGCACACTAGCTGCTTGAAAGGCACTCGCATGCATGTGAAGCCACGCTTACCTATAAATGATGTGACTGTGGTGCAAGTGCTCGAGGCCCAGCAGCACACTAGCCGCCACAAACACCGCACTGAGCTCGTCAAAAGGCCCTTGGGCAAGCAGCATGTCCAGAGTGCACAGCCCCACGCTGGTCAGCACCTGTGTGCATGTGTGTGTATAATTGTGTGCGTGGGATGTATTATGTAATGTTCCAGCATGTACAGCCCTGCGCTGGTCAGCACCGTGTGCTCATGTGTATTTATGTGTGGCGTTGTGTGCGTGTGTGAGCGTGCGCAGGTAAGAGAAAGGGTGATCTCATGTAGTGCACGTAGAGACATACGCTACAGCAGAATGCCCAGCTACATATGAGTGTGCGCCTCCCCTAGTTTTGTATGGACTCCCACCCACCCACCCACCCACCCATGCACACGCACAGACATCCATACATACATGCACATTGCACAAAACAGCATACTGTTTTGCACACGCTAGAAAAGCACGAAGCACCACCAATTCACCCCCCCCCCCTCCTTTACGTACACACACACCCCCCACACATGCACTCTACCAAGCGCACCTCAGACACGGCTCGGTTGTCTTTAAAGGCCTTGAGCACGCCAGGCACAAAAAAGGAAGGCTCTAGGGAGCGAGTGAGGGAGCGTGCACGCAAAGTCAAGCCCTGCTTGCCCGTGCTAACAACGTCAGCCACGCTGGTCACACGCACCTATGTGTGCACGCGTGTGTGTGTTTGTGTGTGTATGTGTGTTTGTGTGAGCGTAAGCATGTGTGTGTGTGATTGTGTGTGTGTGTGCTTGTGAGCTTGTGTGCGGGTGTGAGTGTGAGAGGGTGCGCGTGTGAGAACGTGCAGGACGCAAGTGTACGCATATTAAAGTATGTGCGGAGCACATTATTCCTTGTGCTGCGCTTGTTTGGTCAAGTAGGTGACCCCCCTCTCCCTAATAACATCCCTTCTCACCCATCTGTACTGTTCCCCGTCACCCTTCTCTTCCTCACCCCAGAAACGATATCCCCCTCCACATACCTCATACTCAATATGCTCATACCTCGTACTCAATATGCTCATAACTCGTACTCACATGCACATACCTCGTACTCAATATGCTCATACCTCGTACTCACATGCTCATACCTCGTACTCACATGCTCATACCTCGTACTCACATGCTCATACCTCGTACTCACATGCTCATACCTTGTACTCAGTATGCTCCTACCTCTTACCCATCACCAACTCCTTTCATCTGCACAATGCACCCCTCTACCTACCGTGTAGATCTCTTCTGTTTGCCTGTGCTCCATGAGCAGCAGCGCAGAGCAGTCTGTGGAGTAGATCAGGCCCTGTGACGTGACACACATTTCATCCAGCAAATGTGAAATTGGGCCCCGTGGCGTGATTGAAACTCGTCCCAACAACAGAATGGAATAACAGACCCTGACGTGGAATACATACAGATATGTATACAGACACACACATTTCATAAATGAGGACGTCAGGCGCTGTTATGGTGTTGTTTGATGTTGAAGCACTCAAGAAGATGCGATTGAAACACGCATTCCACTCGCACACCACAACTCCATCAGTCATCATCCGTTGCAGTATGCTTTATTCCAAGTTTGATGTGAGGAAGCAAGCATCCCTGCTCAATGGGAGGAGAGTCATCTACCAGTTCCACCATCAGCTCGAACAGTACCACAGGGGGGCGACTGAGGCCCGAAATGGGCATGTTTAATATGCTCTTTGGCTCATGTGCGGCTCAATTGGCAAGCTCCAATGCTTACGTAGTATGAATCTGTCTGTGGGAGCAATATTTGGAGCTTGCCAATTGGGCCGCACGTGCTTAATTTGCAGTGGCATGGACCCCAGTCTGCTGCCAAATCTTCATAACAGATCACCTGCTGCACCATATTAAATGGCAATTAATGTTCTAGTACAATGAACAAATATTAGCGCAAAAGGAATGAACAAAAAGACCCTGTGGTTGGCGAGAGACGCAAATCAATGCTACTTTCCATGTAGCACCTAGCTAGGGTTGGGTGCCCTGCGTGTGCGTTTAGTCCTCCTGTCAATCGGTACACAGAGCGAATTACATGGATCTGAGCATATGCTCTGGTAGCTTGTGTTTGAAGCTGTATTGGCTAAATTTGATGAAGTTGTGTGAAAGTAGTTGCCCCTTGAATGTTAGAAAGGAGCATGTTTGGGCATTTTCTCAATTGCCCCCCTCTGGATCATTACAACATAACAACATTAAGGAGTACTCGCCAAATCATATATTGTCCCTCTTTACCTCAGCGGTGATGCAACTGCACAGACTGCATACGTGCTTGTGCGCAATCACCCCCACACCTACACTCAACCCCCCACCCCCACCCACAGCCCCCCATCCACCCCTACCCCCACAACCCCCCCACACCCGCGCCCACACCCATG
>Ga0307947_1000434_pt1 | contig 29246 bp, 33 predicted proteins | sample OrgLakmetagen232_FD_201840 | JGI IMG/M metagenome (GOLD analysis project Ga0307947, IMG submission 201840) | Saline water microbial communities from Organic Lake, Antarctica - #232 | ecosystem: Environmental > Aquatic > Non-marine Saline and Alkaline > Saline | place: Antarctica: Organic Lake...
CTCTCTCTCTCTCTCTCTCCCCCCTCTCCCTCTCCTTACATTCATGCTTATATCATCTCAAGCCGTGTAAGCACGTCTTGTACGTTTGTACAAACTCAGACACAGACTCTCCACGCAGCACTGCAGACAGACCGCCTGCAAAGGTGTCAATACGTCTTCTTGGCAGGGGTGCATAGGTACAAGTGCTTAAAGATCTGTTGGCGTGTATATAGAGTATTGCGCTGATGCACACGCTTGCAAGGAGCACACACTCAAAAAATTGAATTGAGTTCCTGACTCAGTATGATGATGGATGTGCCCGTCAATGGATGCAACTCGGATGCCCCTCCTCCTTACTTTCACTCTCAGACAAGAATTTGCCCCTAACCCTGCAATCCACAGCAAAATTAGAGCGTACCACATGGCTTATCTGAAATGTAACAATGAGGAAGAGGCAGCAGCAGCATCTCCTGTCAGGCAGCAGCAAACGCAGCACGGAAGTGATGCCAAGCCGGAGAGTTGCAACGGCAAGGAGGATGGCATGGAAGATGACGACCCCAACGCCAACCTGCAGCTGTCAGGCATCTGTGCCACAAACCTGGAGCAAGAAGACAACCCCAGCACTACCACACCAGGCAGCAGCCAGGGCACTTCATCTGTGGCAGACCCAACAACAAAGGTCTTTGCGGCGTCCACTGGTTTGGAAGGGGGTGGCACTGCTTCTCCTGCTTCTGCCACAGCCGCGTCTGCTGGGGCCACACGCATCACTTTTTTATACCGCCTTCAGGAAGGCGCGGCGGATGCATCTTTTGGTGCGTTTTAAGGCTTGGTAGTGTACACCCTTTTATCTCTCTAACCCTTTTATCTCTACTTCTGCCCATTAATTTGTTGGCTGAACAAGGGAAGGAGCACCTTGTTTCTGTCGTTTGCCAGGACGTGCACATTTTCGTCATTGCTTAGTTTGTCTGCTCTTCTGCCTTGGTCTCGAATGCAGGGCTGAATGTAGCTGCCATGGCTGGCTTGCCTGATTCTGTGGTGCAGCGTGCTGCTGTGCGGGCACATGAGCTGCGTTGCGCCATTCAGAGTGGCAAGGAAGCCCTAGGTAGGTTTATGCTCCTGGGGCACCTGTCATCCAGTGAGCTCACGGCGACAGAGCATTTGCAGGATGGGGATGTCCATCTAGCTGTCAGAGCATTGTTACTAAAATCGGTTTGGGCACACATGGCAAAAGGAACTTGGAATAAGAAGAGAAGATCAACACGTTTCGATTCGACAGCTATATTCAAGTAGTGCACTCAATGCTATTGAAATGTATTTTGCTTGCTCATCAGGTGGAATGTATTTTGCTTGCTCATCAGGTGAAGCAGCACAGGCAGAAGCATTTCAGGAGGAGGAAGAAAAGGATTTGTCACAAACGCTTTTGGCTGTCAGGTTGGTGCAACTGTGTTGACCAAGTACGAGACATTTGCACCAATAATTAAATGTTTGGACAGTTCTCAGCTGTTTAAACTCATGCTAAATCCGAGATGCCTGTATAATTTCTTTGCAGGAGTGCAAGTAGTGGTGGAGGCTGGAGCGCGCTGGTTTCAAAAACCCCGAATAGCTAATGTAAATCGTCCCGAGGGCGTAAGCTGGACTTAGGATGATTGCAATTGGTTTGAGAGTGCGCAGATGAGACAAGCTGGTAACTGAATAGAGGGATGGAAGTATAAAAGGCAAAGAGTTGTTCTGTGGATTATTCTACGCTGACTAAAATTTACCGGCCTATATGACTAAGGAAAGACTTCAGGACATTTGCAGCACAAAATTTCTAATGTTGCTCACGCTTCAGACTATTTGCAGCATGCAAATTTTAATGCTCACTCACCTTTTATGGGAGCTATACATCAGCAGCCAATCGGCAATCCTGTGAGAAGCCCTGGTTGGTAGATTGTTTAATTTATTGCAATATGAGCGAGCTGCAGCAAGCCCGAAAAGAAAAGAAAGGGAACGGGAAAAAAAGCTGATGTCGACAATGTCGGCATAAATTCAAAAGGAAGTTTTGTGTCGTACACCACCCAACAGATGCAGAGCCACACAACATCAACTTGTTAAATAAAAAGAGGGATAAAATTTAAGCAGCGTAGTTGACAGAGTGCTTATGGCGCTTGGAAAGTTTTGATTTGAGAGTAAAGGCCCAGTCCCTTGAAAGGCTCCACGTGTGTGATGTCGTAGGTGGTGCCACCCACAGAAAAGATAAAAATGTAGGTAGGCAGTGTAAACCGCTCACCATAATGATGTAGGAAAAGAAAGCCACTTTGGTACCGGATACCGTTTTAAGGTTTACAAGGTTTACAAAAAAAGGCCTCATGTTTGATATGATCAGCATTATACAGGGAACACATAGCTAGGGGAGTTACTTTGATTCCATGTCGCTGTCTTAAAACGTAGGGTGTGGACGTGAAGTCTGAAGCGAGCTACACTGCGGATGACATCACGAGGCGTGTTGGGAAACATGTATTTGGGAAGGATGTTAGGTGAATGAGTGACCATAGCCCTTTTTGTAGGGAGAGCACACTATTGGTGATAACTAGAGCGTTTGCTGTTGTGTTCTCTCGGATACGTGTCAGAATAAGGTGTCCAGTACTCCAAGTGTCTCTCCCTGAGGTCTACGACAAAACGGCTGAGGTCAATAGGCTCACAGTTCTGCAGCTTCTGTTTGTAGAAATACGATTGTGTCAGACTATCCATGGCAAAAAACACATGCATGGCCAGCAATCATTGGATCGTGTACTCAGCTGCATGTCAGCATGTAAGACCTTTTTCATTGTGTTGCTGTTGGATCTGGTCAAAGAATTGTACAGCCGCATTGCCGCACAAAACCAAATGAACTGTAAGGGTTCCAATCACTTGTATAACACACCTAGAAGGCGTTGTGTCTCTGACCCCCAACATCCTTTTCAACAGAGAAGCACCACGATTGACCCCCCAAATGGGGGTGTTTTTTAACTGTTCCGTATTGCTACAGTAAAACTTTGCTCCAAATAAATAATTAGCAGTTGAGTTTCATTGTAGAAAATGTGGGCCCTTATGCCTAATTGGCCGTGGCGTGAACCCCACTTTTCAGGCACCCGTGTGCTGGATCTGATCAAATGCTGCACCAAATCATGTCATTAAAATTGCATTTGACTTAATTCTATAAATAACATACTAGTAGGCTACTAGTAACAATTGTTTGATTTCTGCATCTATTGTTTTCAAGTATGGCTGGAATAATCAGACTTAAATTTTTATCGTCATGAATAGCAGTTTGGTTACGCAGGTGCTGCTAGACGGTCTACTACTAGTAGACTGTCTAGTAGAGAGGTCTACTTCAAGTAGCAGAAAATTTCAAAGTTTGCTGAGCTTGTATTATCCTTTGCTTAGTTTAATGCTGTGTGACCTTTTAAAATACTTTTACCCTTAGACAGATTATTCAAGTTCAACGCAAGTAGTGCAAGTTCTACCGTAGTGACCAGTAGTGCTAATTTACTAGGCTACTTGAAGTTGAACTTATGGTAGCCACCCGAGTACTACTATAATGAGCGATAAACAAATTGAATTAAGGCATAATAAACATCATTGTGCTGGTAACTAGCAGCCCAAAGAATACTGTGCACCCGTGCAACTGAAAGAAAATGTGGATAGGGCATCAGTTGAAATGCGGTTGAAGCGGTTGAATTCAACCGTGCGGTTGAAATTAACGCTCCTTGGTTGGAAAATTTTCAACCGAAAAACTGCGGCTGATCGGTAAAATTTCAACCGCATTTCAACCGCGGTTGAAATCAACCGTTTCAACCGCACTTCAACCGAGGCCTGAATTGAGGACTAATAACCATAATCTACATCATTGTGTTGGTAACTAGCAACCCACAGAAAACTGTGCACCCGTGCAACTAAAAGATAAGGTAGATAGGACATCGGTTGAAGTGCGATTGAAGCGGTTGAAATCAACCGCTCCTCAATTGCTAAAATTTCAACCGAAAAACTGCGGCTGTTTGGTATAATTCCAACCGCACTTCAAACGAGGCCAGAATTGTCTGACGTAATTGCAAGAAAAATGAGGGGAAAATATCCAGTGGTTGGTGAGATACAGAATTCCAGCCATTTCTTTTAGAGAAAATCATAAATCAGCCAAGAAGGCGTGCCAAAAAGGTCATTTTTTGACCTCCTTGTATCCTATTTTGGAACACGCAGGATGGTCGCATGGTATAAGGAAGTCATAAATACCTAGTTTTGGGAATGAAAAATGGTCCCAGGGCGGAGCTGTGGGCCCATTTGAGGTGATCTGAGGCCAGAAGTGTGATCTGGGGTCATCCGATTTTCACCATTTTTTGGTGAACGTGATCTTTCTTGACAAAATTTAGATTGACATGGTTGCAAGTGGGAAAGAAAATCAGGAAGGAACGTTTCCTGCAATTTGGCCAGTCAACCCCCTCTGGAGAAGCACGGTGGAAAGAGCCACTTTGGTATAATCCTAGTTTAGCCGAATCGAGAATCTGAAGATTTTGCATAGCCAGCCAGCCGTTCGCTACTACCTCTATCATACAGAGCAGGAACCTAGGGAGCCTGTCTTGCTAATGGCTTTGAAGATCATGCTGCATGCTAAGTTATATCTCTCACTTAATCATATTTCTTATTTGCCTGTGTTGGCATCCAGGAAGGATATGTAGGGCACTGTCTAGTTGAGGGCAGAAGGGGCAAGTTAGGCTTATCGAGTGCTTAAACCATTCCGCATGCTTTAGGTTCTTTTCTGTACTTCATAATGATGCACTTGATTACAACAGAAACATACAACACTGTTAGGTAAGCATTGCTAGCGGCTCCATTGGCAGTTCCATATTTGATGAGGGTCTGGTAGTATTCATGGTAGTTTGCTACGATATTGGCATTTTCTAGTTTGTGGAGGGGGTGCATGTGTGCTTGTTGGGTGTCATGGTATTGGATAGGTACCAAAGCTTTGAGGTAGGTGACTGGGCTGTGTTTGGGTGTTTTTGTATGATTCGATGTTCTTCATATTCTTTTGTAAGCCAGTATATGCCATAGAAAGGATTTCTCTCAGGGCCAGATGTTTTGATGGAAGTATCAGCAACATTAGCAAAGGTTGTTAATTATTTTCTAGCAAGAGCGTCAGCAATTTGATTGCCTTTAATACCTGCATGGGATTTGGCTGTGTGGAAATAAATGGGCGATGGTGACTGGTCAATTGCTTTGGCAACGGATTGGAAGACACCTGTCTGGATGTGGTGGCGATGGAGGGGTGTAATAGCAGTTTTTTCTTTGGTGCGTTGAGGTTAGTAGGCTATCTGTGGCTATATGGGAGTAGCCGTGAATGATTGCAGTTGCTATAGCTGCTAGCTCTGCACTTGAGATCATGATGGTATTGGCAGAGGTATACCTCTTGGTCCACGTAATGGGATGCGTTTAGGAGGGTGGTACACACCTGATCCTGTGTCTTGCCCTTCTTCGTGTTTTTAAGACTGCCATATTGTACGTTATGGATCAGTTACGGGCTGGAGCTGTGTTGGGTTGCTTTGTCAGAGCTCTGAGATCGGTTCTGGGTACTTGTTTTATCTGGGGGCCTTGTGGGGCTGGGTTTGATGAAGGTGGTCGCTGGGTAACTTTCTTTTTTTAATGGCCTGTCTTTTCAGTGCTTCTAAGTACAGAGGAATAAAGGCCGTTATGAATGCAATTGATTTCCCAATTGCCTCAGAATTTTTCAGAGGGGGTTATCTGGGCAAAAGCCAAAACATGCTCCTCTTGCTTTGCATGAAAGGTGCAACTACTCACACGTCACTTCATCAAATTGGACCCAACCTTGCTTTAAACTGATGCTGTCTTTATGGCTACCCGAGCATGTGCTCAGATTTAGACAAGTCGCCCTGCGTACAGAACGACAGGACTAAAAGCACATGTTGTGCACTTGTACCCTAGATGGGTGCTTTCCAGGGGGAATGGCACATTAATTTGCATATCTCGCCAAACACTTAGTCTTTTTGCCCCATTTCTCTTGCAATGATCTTAGTTTATTATAAGGACTTCAAAATATCCAAAAAATCACTCAGTTTGGTGCGCTGGCTGGTCAGATACAGCATATGGCTGCTCAAAAAGTAGGGTTCACGCCGCGGCCGATTAGACATGGGCCCCGTAACTGGCACGTTTCAAGCTCAGCTGCACTGGAATCTACATAGCAGAGCTGATCTTGAAACGTGCCAGCCACAGCCAGGGCCCTGGGAGCATTCCGTACCATTTTTACCGTACCGTTTTTGGTCTCAGATAACCCCCCCTGAGAAATTCTTTGGCAAGCTCTTTTACCCAGTGTTAGTTGCAAGAATCAAGGCAGCTTCTGCTATCAGTATTCCATGTGGCAATGCTGTGCATCCCAAGCGTGTCTGGGAAATGGGGTCTGTATATTGTTGCAGAAGGGTACTTCTGCATACTGGAGTTGGTCTGATGGTATGGAGCCCAATAATTTATTTGTGTGCAGAAATTTGCAGCAGAGCAATGCGTACGGATTTGTGTCATCCTTTCATTCCAGGAAGGAAGAAACATGAGGGTAGCTGTTGCTTCTTTGCTACGGGCAGCAAAGTAAATTGCGTGTCTTGTTGCTAGGAACATGGTGCGTGTTTTCATGAGAAATGGGATGGTAGACAGACAAATAAGAAAATATGGGGGAGAAGGTCGTAGTTTGCTCCGAAGACGTGAGATATTAAGTGTTCACTCCAGAACAGGGGGGACGTGGAGTCATGTTCAAGAGAAGATGCCATGTTTTCTTTAGAGACTGGTGTAGGGCGGCAGTTATATGGAGAGGAGAGTTATCCATGATAATTTATTTTGATCTTTTGGCTTGTGTTTTTGGAAGTGGCAATATCTTTGCGTATGATGAAGCCCACAAGCTCTGATGCAAAAAAATGTGGGAGGCGGGTGAATGTTGTGATGTAAACCTTTGCATTATGCCTTATCAAAGACCTTTTGCAGAGTATTGAGACGCTTAGGCACAGGGGGGAGCATGCCTTTGCAATTACCATCTAGCTGAAGATGCAAGCTACTGTCAGTGATCCAGTAAGGCTGGAGGAAACGAGCGAGCAATTACGCAGGCAGTGAAAACCATTCCCCACATTGAGTAAGGAAAAGAATGCCACTAGACTGGAGGTCTTTTTATATCCAACTACACCAATCAGTCAATGATCCAGTATTTGCAACGCCCAATGGCAACAATGCATGTCTGCTTGAGGGTTGGTGGGGTGGATGTCAAAAATGACTATTCCAAGGTAAAATAATAGATTACGTGAGGATTCAAGAACAACTCGAAGCAGAATTTAAGGTGTTGTATCGTTTTTTATTCGTCTTGATATCTTCTATTCTTAAATAGTGCCCTGGATCATTTATAGTAGCCTGTTGCATAGGATGACGAGACGTAGGTTGTGGCATCATCTGCAGCTGGAGTATACCCCCCCATACGTGCACTTCCTGGCCGCCCCCCTTCACGCAAGCTGGGTCCAGTTATCTGGAGGTCTGGGCACCGCTTCCGTCCAAACTGGGGTGCAGTGTATTGTGCATTCCACACCTGCGTGATCATCAAGGCATCTTCTTGCTCTTGTGTAACTTATGGATACACACACTTTTTGACACCACAATAATTGGAAATGAGCAACAATTGACAGCACTACAATAATGCAGGTCAACGGAACTGGTTAGAAGTAATTAATTAATTACCTGAGAGGACTGCATTTGTGCTTGGGTCACTGGGCCTGGATTCTCGATGTGCAGTGCAAAGGGTGCAGCGCCACGTGGATCCTTGTAGCCTCTCCCTCCTGCTGCAGGTAGTGCTTCAGGGCGCATGCGGTTGTTGGGTGGCGTAGCAGCCAGGGGCACAGCGTTCTGCACATCCCACATATGGTCTACCTTAGCTCGTGCACCTGCATACGGCCCTTTTGGCTGCTGCTGTGCTCGCCGCCTACAGGAATATGATGGAAGGAGGTGTGAACACGATTTTGTTTCATCAACATTTTGCGTGCCCAACCTGTGTCTTATGCTTGCATTCACAGCTCATCAAGACACAAAAAAGCTAGCTGGCATCTGTGCCGACCCAACCATTCTGAAAGTTAGTAAAAAGTGAGTGCTCTGAGTCAAGATAATCTAATACTCCCCCCCTTTTATAAACAATGAAACCTACAGTTACCTATATGTTGTTTCAGGAGGGTAAAGAAGTTTTTAATAACGCCTCATGTAAGTCCTGAATTGGGACCCCCTAACCTACCCCTCATCCCCCTTTCCCATGCCCTCACCCATACAAACAGGGTGACTTTCTGCTCCTATATTATATTTTACGTCCATTTGCCTTCTACACATGCCCATCTCAACAAGACCAAAAAATCATTTCTTACAAAACTCTGAGACAAAGACATAGTTGCGAACGCTCTTGCCTACATGGCCAGTCACCTGCAGCTGGCTTACATGTCCACAAATTGCGCTCTTTTTTCTTTGCCATTCTTTTAAGATGCTGTGATGAACTATGCTACAAGCTTTGGGGGATTGCTGCTCCTTTGCTCTTACACTTTCTGGAGCGCACACCCAGAGACGCATGGCTCTGACTTGCAGCCATGCACACAACCCCCCCCTTATCTTGTTTCCTCGAAAATGGAGTCGAGCAAAAGGGCTTAGGCTTGGGAATCTGAATGTAGATTCGAATTTCCGATTTAGTGACTTAAGCAAAGTGTTGGAAGAAAGGTTCTTGAAGTTATAACACCCCCGACCTCTCTCCAGTTGGACCCACAGATACATAACATTGAATAGCGCCAGGCCTGTGTACTTCAACGTAAAGTTAGATTTTGGACTGTAATTACGGTACCGACCGTGATTACCCCGTACAGTGCGGTCCAAATTACGGTCGGCCAAAATTACGGTGTCAGACTGTACAAGACGGTGCCACCGTACAGTAAGATTTTGACCGTAATTTGGCTGTTTGGCGCCAATTTTGGCCCAAAACAAAAATTTCCTTTTTGCAACAATTGTCTATGAACAAAAAACAAACTATCAACCAGGAATCAAGTACTGCGTCCGACTTTGAGTATCCATGCAAGCCACTGCTGGGCACTTCCCCCCGAGCTGATGCAGCCCCAATCCAGCCTCAGGGTCGTTCAGGGAAGCATTGTGTGGCGTCAGCACGTAAGAGGAGCATGCTTGAGGTGGAAATGGGAGGTGTTGGGGTGGAGAGGCCTTTCTGAGGCCATTTTTGCACTGGCAGTGCCAGCTTGGCACCGTACCGTACACCGTACAGTAAATTACTGTAATGACGGTAAATTGCGGTCCTCCCAAATCGTAATTACGCCGTTATTTACAAAATTACGGTACGAACAGTAAAAAGCGTACCGTAACGTACACCATACAGTGCACAGGCCTGAATAACGCTCAACATCAGGGTTTTGAATGATTACACTGTATTGAATTGACACGTGGCGTCCAGAATTCATGGTCTCTGGACCCTCCTGGCTGTTGTGTCACTCATGGTGCTGGAGGTTAGGATGGTGTATGCTGTGGGGGTTAACCTGACTATGAGTACGAGTGTTGACACAAAATTATGAGTATCTCTGTATCTATCCCACGCACCCTGACTACGCTACGTGGAAAGCAATTGAAATAACCACATAGCATTAACAGATTGCTCGTCCGAGGAGCAGAGTCGTTCCAAGCACATTTAAAATGTTTCTACAATTTTCGCCGAAACACAGTAGCAATTACTTGCCGTTATTTATTTCTGATGTGGAAAGCACCTGACCCTTAAGTTTGGGGACCATGCTGCTGCGATGAAGTAAGTGCTGTGTGACTGTAGTCTGGAAAGAGGAATATATCTTCATCAAAAACGGTCAAGGGATGTGAGGTCTTTGGTAGTGCAAAGTGTTTGGCTCGGTAAACCCAGGTCTGGGTGTGCCAGCTGTGGAACGATCAAACTTTATTCCTGCATTCGTGAAACAACTCTGGCGGATGACTGACCTAACTAATATAACACTGTAAAGGATAGAGGTCAAACTCGAGCAGCCTTGTCATTTTAACCCAAAAGCAGTCCTGTGTACGCAGAGTGCTTATTTTCTTTAGCAAATCCTTTTAGGTAACTACAAACTAGGATTTTCTATAGTAATTTGAAGACAGGGGTGCTACATCAAACCAGCAGGCCTCTGGGAGCTTATACTTTTCCTGCTTTTGCTGCTGCTTTATGATGGCTGCCTGCTGCATGCAAGCACACGTGCTCCGCCAGTCAAAGCAGCTCTGCACTCATGTTTCTTTCTTGAAGAAGCTTTCTCTCCCATTGGAGGCTGTGCAGGGTTTGCCAAAAGTCTAAATCGGGCCTGCCAATCAGGTGCAGCATGTGCTTGCTCAGGGCAATGTCAGCCTTAGAAGCTCCCAAGGCGAAATCCCGTCCGCTTCTCAGGGTGCAACTCAGCCATACTGATAATGGTAACCTCTGAAAACAATGGGGTCCTTTGCGGAGCCCAGGTTTGTCCCCGCTGGAAAGTCGAAGTTTTGCGAGGACCGGAAAGACATGTTTAGGGCATTTCATACACTTCTATAATGATCTAATTACACTTCAAAGGTTCAAAAATGAATTTAGGCAGAAAGTGATCTGATAGAGTCTGTTGATCACAATCATCGGCCTGCACGTTACTGCAACCCAGCATGAGCATCCAAATTTGCATTCCCCAAATTCATTAATTAAAATGTATGCTTCCTAAAGAACACAAAACAGACTAGCAAATAGGGCCGTACATGAGCCAAAGTGTATAACATGAAAATGCTTTTGGGCCTTGAATAGCCCCCTACAGAGGTAACTTGTTAGTTCAAACTTTCTTAAGTGGTTTGAAACACTGGGGGATGCAGCAGGACTGATCCCTGAAACAAAAGGCCTGTATGCCACAGCTTGTGAGGCACAGCCCCCCAGTTTGCTACTTTGCGAGTCTAACGGTTTGGAACGGCTTTATTCTTATTCTGACCATGAGCATGATAAGCACCTCCTCTCAATCAGATATTATTCACAATCTGTTGAGACTCAACGGTTTCAGATGGAATTGCTGCCCATCTTATAATGTCACCCACCCACCTGGCATACTCTTGCTCTCCCAGCTGCAATCTCTCTATATCATCTGCCATGCGGTCGTACGTGCCAGCACTGGGGCCCTGCAGCTGCCGCTGCTGCTGTGGTAGGTGCGACTGCTGTTGCTGCTGCTGTTGCAAAGAGTAACCCTGCAAAATGGTTAATGCAGGAGCTGAGTTTATGATGCTAGCATTGGGCAGCCAAGTTGGTACACATGAAATTATGTGAAATTGACCTCTATCTCTATTGACCTCTATGCATGATCTATTGACCTCTATGCATGATCTATTGACCTCTATCTCTCTATTGACCTCTATGCATGACCATAGGGTCAACGGAATTTTATACACAGTTATTTACAAAAGGGGGCCTTATATTGTTCCTTTTTTTATACATAGGTTTACCATACTTTTGCGCGTGCGTGTGTGCATGCGTTTAGATGCTCATGAATACGTACTTATACGTGTGAGTATGTATAGGGGTTGGCACAGGGTCACACCGATACATGAGACTTTGTTATACCGCCTGCAAAACCGGATGCAATTTTGGCCCAAGTGGATCTAACTTTAGCCATTTCGAGGCCATAAACTGTTGAAATGCCAATGATAATTGTTGCAGCAAATATGGTCACTGACTTTGGGCCATATAACTGCATGTTTTTTGAGGTGACCTGTGGTGCCTGGGACTGGCATACTGCACATTTCCCAGCTGATTTTCCTCAGTAGGACCTCAACCAAGCAACTGAGCAATGAACTTCAAGCAAAAATGCAGCTAAGACATGTATAGAAAGGCCACTAATAAAAAAACGAGGGAACACACCCAGTTTTAGGAGAGTTGGGACCCTCGCCGAGGGTATAGATGACTGCTATATCTGACTTTCAGAATTCTAACCTAAAACATTTCCATCATCCCACTTTGGCTACTTGCTTTACATAACAATATTTTATGAACCATACAATTGTAAGCATGAAATTCTCCTGCTGTGGGGGTGCAACGTATAAGGGTATTTATCGGTAGAGGTATATCGGTATATGAAGCTCCCATATACCGTATATGCCACTCCCTAAGTAAATGTGTAGATCTGTGCGTGCATAATGTGTACGTTATTTACAATCAAAATGAGCATCAATGGAGTCAAACCAGCCTGTAAATGTTTGATTTGTAGCCCTATAGCACTTTAGGCCATCAAAATAGGGATGCACTTAAATCCTTTCAAATTACAAAGAACCTGGCCCATGTTGATGGGAAGGGATTGCAAGGCCAAGGTTGCAGAGGGTGTGGAGGAAGGGGATGGGGGAGGAAAGAGCAGGCAAGCTCACTGGCACAATTCAGAGCCAGATGATCAAATCCAAAGAAGCCTAGGGTGGTTCACGTTTATATGCAAAATGAAGACACGCATATTGAACTTATGTGACATTCTAAATCATACCTGTGCAGGTGGTAAATCAAAGGGGTGCTGGCCTGGCAGGGAGGACATTGGAGGCCGGGCGCTCCCAGGCCGTCCTCCTCCTCCTGCACCCCCTGACGGCCCAGCCATTCCCTGCAAGAAGTGTGTGCATTGTTTAAAGCAATTCCCCCTTGTCAAATGCTCTGCATAAGTGTGTGTGCGTGTGAAATACAAGATACTGTTCATGTATTGCATGTGCCTGCGCAACAGATTCAACGTGGTCAAATAATTGGTCAAATTTAGGGCATGTAGGGCAGGGCCTTTATCTCACATTGGCGAGCAAACTTTACATTTGTCACCTGAAAGCAAGCAGTGCTACACAAATTTGTGAAGCACATACTTTTGACATTGTTCTTGCAATCTTCAGGAATCGTTACCTGTGGTAAAGCCCCAGCCCCACCAGGATACGGTGCTTCATAAACCGGTGTGTCCTCAGTGCCTTGCGTTGGCCGTGGGTTCAGGTCAATACCCAACGACTTTGCCTGGAGTTTGCAGTTTTCATATGCTGAAATGAGATTCAAAAAAACGATGCTGCGTTCGTTATACGTGTTGACACCTGACCCAGATTGTTTAGAACTGTCAAAAAGTACGAACAAACACATTATGAGTATAGACGATGAACGTCAAACATCAATACACATTGCTCTTGCAATCTTCAGGAATCTAGATGTGTGTTTGCTACTTATAACATACGAGCAAGGTGAACACAGGTGCCCAACGAGGACCACACACGTATTCCTGGGGTGTTAAAACGTAGAGTAGAACAAAGCCTGTACACTACAAGTGCCTGGGAAGGCCCGAGCGGGATGCAACATGTGCGTACTATAAGTGAGCAAACACACTAACACGCACACATGTGGCGGCGAGCGGGGCCCAACCGATGCCTGCTTCACGTTTATGGCATTCACAAAGCCCGCCATCTCATAGCCTAGGCTGACAGGAGGAGAATTAAGCAGGGTTATGAAGCGTTTGTGCAAGCCCATAATGCGCGTGCTGCGCAACATCAAACTGCATAGCTTTGTTGACAAGCTTGAGTTGAAAACTCCGCAGAATTAAGGTACTTGACCATAATTTTGAGGCCAAAGCGCAAGCATAGGCGTGCTTGAAAGACAGAACATTCGAAGTGGCCCTGACGGCTGTATAGATTATGAGCAGATCTGACGAAACAAAAACAGCACCACATACCTTCCCTACAATCACAGGATTCCGCAACAATGTGCTGGTGTCTGGCCTCTGGATGTACTTGTGCGTAAGCAGGAGGTTGATGGTCTGCAACACAAAATATACGAGGGCTTTATTGTCCTGTCTTGTTATAATTGTTATGGTTTCAAATAGCACATAAGGTCCTAGAGCTATATCTTGGCTGCTAAAAGACAAATTTTGCTGAATTCAATAAGCAAAGAATGCACGTGAGAGCAGATTGAAACGCAGCTCTACAATCATGTGCACTGGTATGCAGACAGGTGCCAAAGGAAACAAGGGCTCTATTTGGATGTTAATGCTATGACGCTTGTGACTAGTTGTACCCAACCTGTACTAGTGCAGAGCTGTAGGGGCCTGTGATGGGTGGATACTGTCCACGCATGATCTTACGTATGAGCGCCCCCTCGTTCTGGGCATCGAACGGGTAGTGGCCAGTGCAGCACTCGTACTGCAAGTGGCAGTCAAAGTAAGGATTCGCCACACTTTTAAACGCTGCAAGATGGATTATAGGGCAAAAGCGCTGGAGAAACGCTTGTATCCCCGCTGCTCCAAGTATGCTGCGTAACACACCACATGAGTTTCAGATGACCGCGTCATAATAATTTAGAAAAATATTCACTGGTGCAGCTGATAGGCTAAGCACTAACCAGCACACACATGCATGCATGAACACGCACGTACGCGCAAAAACACCATGTATGCGTGCACACATGTACGCCATTCATACACGCACACAGTCACACACAGCCACACATACATAATATGAAGCGCACTGCAATTAGATTGTTTCCAATTCTTCCTTTCTGCCACTCACCATCACAATCCCCGTGGCCCATACATCGCTCTTCTCATTGTATGGCTTGTCTTCGCAGAGCTCAGGGGACAAGTAGTAGGGCGTGCCCACCAGGCTGCGGGCAAAGTTGGAGCCATCGCTGAGGGCGCGTGCAATGCCCAGGTCACCAATCTGTTTGTTGCAAGTATTGCCAATGGGAAGCAGAGTCAGGTAGTAACAAATGGAAATGGCAAACAGAAGGAGCTCATGTTCAGTCTTATGTTGCATTGCAATGTTTAATCTGACCATCATCATTTCCAACAATATACAGGATGCCACAGCTACAACACGGCATCGACACGCACCTTGATGTTGTCGCTCGAGTCTAGAAAAAGATTAAGGGCCTTCATGTCACGATGAATGATTTTTCTGCCGTGGATGTGCTGCAGTCCCAGCAGGGTCTGGATCAAGAACTTCCACACCGTCAGCTCAGGCAATCCCTTACCCTTCTGCGCCTGAAACATAACGACAGGGGAGTGACCAGAACGTAGAGTAAGCATAAAAGCATGAGATGGCTACACCTTGGGCTCATAGAAACATGTCTGCGTAAGTGCACATGAGATAGGTGCGTCATGTCCCTCTCCGGCGTTTTTGGCGTTCGTTCTTGCGCTGTGCCTACCTTGATGAGATGTGACACATTCCCTCGAGAGGCAAACTCCATGATGATATTCAGACGGTCACTGCTGTCTGCGTTGGAGTGGGGAGAGTGTGGGTTGTTGTATGTTAAAGCCTTGAATCAATGCATGGCAAGAAGAGGGCCTGTGCCATGCACTTCAGTTGGTAGCAAAAGTAACTTTAGGCTGACAAATGTCCTGCAAAATGAACACCTCTCCCTTAAGGCACCCTTTCATGGTGTATGGTGTGCTATCACCAACAACACAACCTGCACTCACCGACAAAGGAGTCGTAGTGCTTGCACACATAGGGATGGTTGAGCTGGGCAAGCATCCGTGCCTCATCAATGGCTTCCTGGCGGTCCACACGCTTCATGCCCGCCAGTTTGACCTGCTTCAGGGCTAGGACACGGCCGTCCGCTGCACAAAAAAGCACACAAGGCATCCATCTCTGCGGTAGGTATCAATCCCCGCTTCTCATACAAGAATAGGTTTACCTCCAGCCATCTGGATGCTGCACTGGTTGCTCCCATCCCCGCGAAAACAAAAATACAACAGACTAGCAATGAAGAAGAGTGAGTTCTTAGAAGTGACAGGGGGCAACTGAGGGAGACTGGTCTCACCTCAGCAGCACCACCAGCCATTTGCAGATCCACCTGACAGCACTGACCCAAAGATCTCAGCGTCGTCCAACGTGACATTCACCTCATCGAGATCAAGTACTGTGAGGACACTAGACCTCAAAACCAGCTGAGCGCCGCACAAAAACAGCACAAAGGCCTCTGCACCATCCTTAAAAAAGCCTCCGTTACTCTCCACACCATCCTTTTGGGAGTGGGTGGCACTATTTACAACAATCACACGCTGGAGCCTCTTAAGGAGCTGGGTCTTGATTCTCAAAGGGTTAAGAAACTTGCTTCCAAGCTTCGTATTCATTCTAGCATTTACGCTGCCAAACTCTTCCAGACGTGCCCTTTTCAGCACTATTATCAATTCTCATCAGGAGACGGTTTCAGGTCAAGCCTGCAACTCTCCTGATTTCCATTGATCTTTTTTTTTGGTGGAGGAGTTTAGTACCCGGTACCAAAGTGGCTCCTTTCCCTATATTAATGTGGGGAGTGTTTCTTCACTGCCTGCATAGTTTTTATCTTTTTATCAATAACATCTTCTGAACAAGCTTGCTAGCCATATTTAACATGCATGCTTTCTTGCTTTTGTCCTCCTAGACCAGGCTTTTTGAGAGACTGACGCACCTTTGCGAACACATTTGTATACGACACCAAAGGAGCCCTTTGCCAGCTCCTCTTTGATATCTAAGTCCTCCTGGGAGTGTAAGGTGTAAATTGGTAAGGTAACCTCTCATTGACTTGATTCGTCATTTGCGTGTTTGTGCGTGTGTGTGTGTGTGTGTGTGTATGTGTGTGTGTGTATGCGTGTGTGTATATGGTGGGCGCATGTATGTGCGTATTATACCTGTGTATGTTAAGTGTTGTGTGTATGTGTGTATGTGTATTTGTGTTTGTGTGTGTGTGTGTGTATGTATTTTTGTGTTTGTGTATGTATGCATGTGCGTGTGTGTGTGTGCATTGTGTATGTGTGTTTATGTTTGTGTGTATGTGTGCGCACAAACGTGAATTTGTAAGTGTGCGTATCTCTGTATGTATGTGTGTATGGGTATTTGTGTCTTTGTGTGTGCGCATGGGCGTTTGTGTCTTTGTGTGTGCGTATCTCTGTGTGTATGTGTGTATGCGTGTATGGGTGTTTGTGTCTTTGTGTGTGCGCAAGTGCATGTATTTTTGTGTTTGTGTGTATGCGTGTGTGTATTTGTGTGTGCGTATATGTGTGTATTTACGTGTGTATTTATGTGTGCGTGTATGTGAATTTGTGTGTGTGTGTGTGTGTGTGTGTGTGTGTGTGTGTGTGTGTGTGTGTGTGTGTGTGTGTGTGTGTGTGAGTGTGTGTGAGTGTGAGTGTGTTTGTGTGTGTGTGTTTGTGTGTGTGTGTGTAACAGCAAGCAAGCCGCGCATTGCACAACACTGGTACTTACCAATCGCATTGCCTTGTGGTAGTCTTCTGTACTAAAAGCGACGCATAGCCCTCAGGACAAAATCAGCAGGTGCGAAGAGCCGATACGAGTACAAAATGCTTATATAAAAAAGTGACATATACCTGGATATATGTAAATTGTAAGCCAACTAGTGGAAGCTGGTCAAAGTTAGCGAATTGCTTTGCCTCCCTTCTGATAAGTGCGCGTGGGCATTTCTTCTACTGGGCAGATAGAGTTTCATAGGAGTTAGATAGACAATGGCCAACTTGCAAGCAGCTTTGTGCTGACCAGCAACGTTGTCCTCCAAAAATTCCACACCGTAACCAATTGGGCTGTCCAGAGTTCTGGGAACCCAAGCTCTGCGGACGAGGGTCCAAACTTGTAGCTTTGGCAAACCATGCTATCACCCTCCATTCTACTTGACATGAGGTCCTTAGTTCGGCTGTATCATTCTTTACTCTGCGCCTGCTGTGAAAGTACTGCTCTAAGTCTGGGGGAGCTTTGGATTTATTGTTGACTGGCAAGGACCAGTCACAGGCCGATCAGCCAAACAGTCTGGCTTCAAGAAGGTCCTCATGTAATTGTAAATTTAAGTCTGGGGGAGCTTTGATGCATTTGCCCACCACATTTGGATTTGGAGACCAAAAAAAGCCAATCTTTCTAGTCTATAAACAAGGCCCTCGATTCCTCCGGCAAAGCATATGCAGCCTAGCAGTCGCGCTTTTTGCCTGATGGCTCTCTCAGTAACCTGTAACTACTCCAGCAATGCATTGTAATAATGACCAACATAGCTATGTGGCTGCATGTATTGCGTCTACCATGCCTTCCCCCTATAACCAGTTTGTTTGTTAAGTAAAGGTCGGAATATGGTTTATATTAAGCAAAAAGGTGTTTTTGTTTTTCAACATAACTCAGAAGTTTACAAATTTATTAGTGCAGCTGTCGATCTTTTTGATTGATTTATTTGCTTGTAGGGACCTATAGGTTGAGCAGCCATGCCAGGCTGGAGGCCTTTGTAATCCAAACTAAACTAAACTAAGCTTAAGCAAAAAGTGAGCGCGAAAGATTGCAGCTTTCTGGTGCAAGCCCCACAATTCATGTCAAACCGTTGCTCCGATTATGTAGGAAATCATACAGGGGTGCTCACGTGAGCAAGGGGTGCTAAAGTTCAAGGAGCAAAAGTCTCATCCCCGGTAGAACCGTACTGTCACTACAGGCACAGGGCGCCTTGGATGTTACTCATTGCATTTGCTGTACATTAGCTGCCGGACGCTGGTCCCGTCCTCTAGGCTGCTGCCCAGTAGCTGCTGCATCGCAGCCAATCACTTGATTCGCATGCTTCTTGGTGATCAGATCCAGGCACAGTCTGAGGTGCATGAGCTGATACAGCAGCGTCTCCACGGCGTGTTGAGGCGGCACAAGCAAGAGGGCCTCAATGTTAACCTGCAGGAAAATTATCGACACATCAACCCGTTGATCACACAAACCAGGCATTTCCTGCAGCATCCACACAAATGACTACAACAAGGGGGTCTGGGGAATAATTTTTGGGTTTGAATCCAGTTCGGGCAGGCTCTGTCGGGAATTAATTTGTGAATTCGAGCCCCCCACTGGTAGCTGATGCTTGTATGCTGATGCTGATGCTGCTACTGTGCAGGCTGCCCATTGGCTGCATGGGAAGAACCACAGCTGAGTGCTTGCATGTGTGAGGGAATCCCTCAATCAGAGAAGCAACCCTCTCTTACCCACTCGCCATCTTCACTCTGTGTGGATGCCCCAAAGGAAGGGCCTGAAGGGACTGTGAGGAGGCTTGTTCTTGGAGCAGCATGCATGGACGCCCCACGCCTCTTCACAGCTGCGCCCCTTGCCTTTGCCTATGCCTCTGCCAGCTCCCTGAGCTGCCTCTCCCTCTGCAGCTTCTCATGGTCTCTCAGCTGAGCGGCCAGCCTCTCAGCTGACAGGGGCTCCAAAAACGGGTCAGGGGTTCACAACCAGGGCACGCTGGGAGCTCATTTTCAAAAGCACCCTCAAAACCACTTAAAATAATTTATTTATCACTTCGAATTTAGTTCGGAGAGGGCTTCGAGAATTATTAAAAAATTTCGTTCTTTTGCCAAATAATTATTTAATTTCCGAAGTGATCGTGAACCTACGGTAGGTGCTTTCATTCTAAGTAGAATGACATCCTTTTCATTTGTGTCGGGGGCTAGGAAGGGGAGTTCAAGGTAGAGAATAATTATTGCCAGACGCCATGATATACATGAGCATATGTGCGCATATCAGGATTTCTAATGCAGGCTCATGCTCAGTGCTGGCGGCTGCAAATTTACAGCTATTGTCAGCTTTTAATATTGCAAATTGGGGCTTGCTTGAGCCATGAGCATATGAAGTCCACCCCTTTTCTAAAGGGGAGTCGTCCCCTCTGATCAAGATTACAATCACGATTCAGTAAATTCAACCTAATATTATGTAAAAGAGTATGTAAAAGAGTGAAGGCCTGGTTGGTTGAATGTCAGCATATGAAGAGGCGAACATACCTGCTCCTCCATCCAAGCCATGTCGTTTGTCTCTGCTCCTTCTAGTGCGCTGCCTGCAGGCGCACTGGCTGCGTTGGCTGCAGCCTTGGTTGTACTGTGAGAACCAGTCTTGTTGAGCAGCGCATTCATTGCAGCCATCGCGGCAGCAGGCAGTTCCCGGAGCGCTTTCACCTTTGTGTGCACCGCAAAGTAGAGGCTTCAGGCCAAAACATGTCTACTTTAAGTATTTACTGTACTGATACTGGTTGTGTTGTGAGCAATTAAATAGTTATTTGGGCTCCTTGCAAAATCAAGTTCAAAAAAATCGATTTTCCAGACCTCGCAGTATTTCTACTTTCCAATAACGTGATTTTACTATTTATTACGGGAATTTGTACGGATCCTCGTTTTGAGCCCCTTCATTCTAAAGAGTAAGGCGAGCTGACACCACACAGCTGCTCTGGGCTTTATTGGGGCTGAGAAATAGAGTTGCTTGCAAGCAGATTCCCTGTCAGAGGGCACACAGTGGGCAGACCCAAGCACATAGCCTACGTAGGGGGTGCAAGACCGTCCAGGAGAAAAGCATGCGTGGTAGAGCGGCAACTCCAGCTTTCAGCAGGCAGCCATTCTGAATCCAGCAGAAGAAGCTGTAGCTTCAGCTGCAGCAGCAGCTGGATCAACGCACACAGTCCCCCATAAAATCACACGGTTGCAAAATTACCATAATTGTTGAGGGGCCTCGCAAAACCGTAATGCTCGCGAATTAATTATTGCAATTACTCTGTCACCTCGCAAAAAATAAGAAGCAGTACGGTATACCATAAGGTATTAGCTGTCAACGATTCCTGAAATACATTTCACACTTTTTCCGTGTCATCCAAGAGGCATACGAGTACAGAACATAGGAACAAGGAATAGGTGTTTTGCTTTCGGACATGGAGCCTTTCTTGGCGCCTCAAAGAAGGCTAAAAAACAGCATGTTCCTGCCTTTCAAGTCACTGTCAACCTGCTCACCAGAAACAATGGCGGGCGTAGCAGGTAGTCAGTGAACAGGCGCAGATGCACTTCTGCCTCTAAGTTTTGGCTGCGCATAATCAATTTAAACAGGCGGGAGGGTGGCTTGGGCCGGGGAGCTGCTGCCTCTGCTGCTGCTGCTGCCCTGCTCTCCTCCTCCTGACCTTCGCGCAGCAGGAGCGCAGCTGCTGCTTTAGAGTTGTCCCGCCCATGCTTCCACCTGCAATGGCAACCCAAAGTGAAGAGCTTAAGCCACAAATCACAGAAAAACAGGAAGAATAAAACGCAAGAGAAGGATGGCTATCAGGTCAGGTATAGCTGTCGCGCACCTGCCCCCTCCAGACGGAGGTGTTCCCTGCTGCTCGTGGTTGCCTACGCCTGTTTCTTGAGCCACTCCCTCTTCCTCACCCATGCCCACGTCCTCTCCATCTCCATTACCTCCCTCAAGCTCCAAGATCGAACCCTCTGCTTCTGCGAGCAGCAAGTCCAGGAGAAATGAGCTGTACGACACAAGGGGCTGCCTTTCAATGTGCGTACAGATGCTGGAAAATGAAACACCACGTTCTAAGGCGCATATGTAGGGTTGGACAGAACGGTCCTGTGTTCTCATATATAAGCCTTATACATAATAATACATATACATACGTACATACCGTACAAATGAGTATTGTACCTTTTCGGATTTACTTCATAGAAGGGTCAATTTGTAGCTCTTAAAAGGGCTCTGATTGCAAACATGATATAAACTTACCCAAAAACGGAAGATTGGGGAGCTACACTTGCCCAAAAAGGCCCAAGACCTTACAAACATACCGACTCACCATCACAAAAGTGTATTTAAACCATAAATTTACAATCAAATAGTCTTCAGCGTATATGTCTGTGTACTCCAGTTGTAAGCTAAATTTAAAGAGACCATCATCCCATGTCCATCCCCTGGCACCCATCTTCCTCCTCCTCCCCTTCTTCTTCCCCCATCAAATCAATTTGTGCACGTGCGTGTGTTCTGTGTGTGTGCCCGTATACACAAATATGTATGAAGTGTATGTGCATGGATGCGCATGTGCGTGCATGCTTATGTGTGTATGCCTGCGTGAATGCGTGCATGCACCTAATCAATTGCGCACGTGCCAAGGTTTGCGCATGCATGTGTGTATGCATGTGCACATCTATGTGTATGTGTGTGTTTGTGTGTGCATCTGTGCGAAACTGTGTGTGTGTGTGTGCGTGTGCATGTGCGTGCGTGCGGGGGTGCGTGCATGCTTGTGTGCGTGTGTGCATCTGTTTGTGTGTGCGTGCTCGTACATGTGTGTGTATATGTGTGTTTATTGTTTGTGTGTGCGTGTGCGTGCATATGCATGTGCGTATGTGTATGTATGTGTGCAATTGTGCGTGAGTGTGTATGTTTCGTTCCTACTCCTGCTGCCGCATCATTTACCCCCCCTGGAGACCCACTTAGTCCCCTTAGCTACTGGCTTTCATGAGACCTCTCTCATACTCAAACTCTACTGCTGCTGCTATCCTGCTGCTTGTTGTGTGGTACATTCCCTTGCATTACAAACAGCATTTAGCACCAAACCGAACACAGCGAATTCCAATTTTCAAGGCCCAGAAGGCCAGACAAGATTGCTTTCGACCATTCATTTATGCTAATAAACTGTGCATACACGATCATTCCGGCTAAAACTCATGTCATACAGATACAGGATTGGTTGATTTGTTTAAACACCCTTATCTATACTTATACGGTTCTGGCCAACAACCCCCTTCACATATGAGAGAATTTACCTTTCAGGGTAAATCTTCATTCTGCAGGGTTGTACATTAGTTTGGGTTCGGTCAAGTTCGGGTTTGCAAACTATCACACGTATCAACAAACGCTTAATATGCCGTTTGCAAACCTTCGAGAGTCCTTCAAACTATAAGCCAAAATTGCGTCCAAACGCAGGAAAGAGCCTTGGATGGCCATCAAACGTCCAGTTATTTCTTGTGCACTGGTTCATTAGAACATGTTATCTATATTCAAGACGATACAAGCACGTTTAAAAGGAGTATGACCACAGAAAACAGAGTTCTCCATTTTAAAATTGCACATCGAACTGCTTGAACAGTTCAAGGGTTTTAAAACTTCCATGAACATTTAACCCTTGCTCCAGAATATGTACCAAACAGCCCTGCATACCTCCCATCTGTTCGTCGTCTAGCCCAGCCTGTAACTGCTGCAGCATGGCGTTGTTGGCCTGCTGCTGCTGCTGCTGCTGCTGCTGCTGTTGCTGCTGTTGCTGTTGTTGCAGCTGTTGCTGTTGTACCTGTGCAAGTCCTTGTACATAAATCATTAACAAGCACAATGGTTGCTCTAAAACAATAGGCACATTCTTTCCTCTTTTTGTCTGCTTTTTGGCATGAGCACTAAGCAAAGCTGCAAAGGGTGAAGGGTGGCGTGCAAAACAGCTCCCTTTGCTAGGCACGCACAGGTTCAAGTAGTGAAGAATAATATCGCTCAACAACATCCCTAATTTAATGGTAGATCTAGGTGCCTGCCGGGCACTTTACGGCACAGTTTTTGCTGGCACCAGAAGGTTTCGCTCTACAGTGTCTGCTGTATTCACCCAGAGAACAACTGACCTGAGCACAACTGACCTGAGCAAAATTGTCTGCTGAATTTACCCAGAGAACAACTGACCTGAGCAGACGGAGCAACGGCAGGTTTCTGTTTTACAGGTGTTGGCGGTGGGCCTGCAATGGATGCGTCCTTGAGCTCCTCCTTTGCCACAATAAGTGACAGAGGGATGCATGCGTACATGGAGACATCTGAAGGCAGCGGATTCTTTAGCAAGCTTCCAATTATTTGCCTGTAGGGAACAAAAAGATAGAAGCGTGGTGCGTTAGCATCCAGAAAGCAAGGCATGTCCAGCAAATGAGTGACGAATGACCCAGCTCAAGTGATTTGACCAAATACTATCCTGGTTGTGGCAGGCATGCTGAACATGTAACTTCCCCACTTTAGGATTGTGAAACTATCTATGTTCCAAAGCTGTAGCTCCAAAGCAGACTGGTGAGGATTACAGCACGCTTGTTTTTAAATAGAAATGCTATATCATCATTCACTCTATTCGAATGGCTGGTTTTACAGCCGTGTCCTGGGAACAAACTGAAGGAAATAGAGGTGCTTTCTATGCATGCGCTCCATAAGCAACAGCAAGGAGGCCTCATTCATGAGCACACCCAAGTTTGAGGTCTGCCTGCTTCATCTCCCACAACCGGCACACCACCGTCACGATCCGCTGCTCACGACGGTGGGACTCAAGACCAGACAGGACTCGGGCCTGCAATTTACAAGGGGGCACAGATTCCTGTTTGCAAGGCCCACAACTTTTGCGCCAGTAAACTTTCACGGGGGTGTGAGGGTTCCAGCCTGGGGAGTTAGGCATAGCCTAAAGTACAATTACAAAGTATGATCACATGCTGCAGCAGGATTACCGAACAGCAGCAGTGCAGTATATGCTGGTGATGCCTGCACTCACTTGCTCAGGACCTTGCAGGTGTGCTGCCAAAACGGGAAGCGGAGGCACAAAGTCAAGGCCAGCAAGGTGCTGGCACCACCTGAACACAGAGCAGTTGCGTGCTTGTACTCAGTATTGATGAACCGTCTGCAAACAGGTCAGGATTGTTTTGGGCTGTTCAAGCAACTTGGGTTGCACTAGTGGCACAGTAGTAATGCCTGTGATAGTGTTGAGAGCTGTTCCAAGAATACCTATATGGTCTGGCTACTCTGGATGCGCTGAATTTGAAGGGAGGTCCTTGTTGATGAGCAACTGCCTCAGAGGCCACGAGGGAGGGAAGGGCGCTGCCGTCGTCACCGGGAAACATGGCCCTCAGGAGGTTGTTGTCGGCGGGGGGCGCAGCATGTGCCGTCACAACACACAAGGCAGGCATGTACTGAAAGACCTGTGGTGCATGTGAATGTGTGCATGTCAGCGCGCGTGTAGAGACAAATTTACTGTGAGACCCGCCCTGTGCCTGTTGTGGAAGTGCGGCTCTACGACTGGGGGAGCTTTTGGTCCTTGACTTTATACTCGCTTTATGACAAGTATCTGTGAGAACCCAAAAGCTCACAAGCAGTGGAGCTCATCTGAAGCATACACTTCAGATGGCAAGGAATAAAGATGCAAAACAATGCAGCAATCTAGCAAAGAAAAAGGCAGGATGTGGTAGATTTTTGAATGAGTATGCAGAGGGGGGAGGAAGCAAAGAATCACGCCAAGAGGGTGGAGGTGGGTAAATATATATACCAAGTATATGACAATACACAATTATGGTTAATCAGATTTGTATGGCTGTTTGCCCATTTTCCATGCATTTATTTTTGCAAATTAGATAGTATTTATCACGCAAACGACTCACCACACGCGCCAGGGGTTTTAAAGTTGTCGAGCTGGTTGCAAAAGCATTTGGCACAGATGTGGGTGCCTCCTTCAGCAGCTCCATTTCTATGCTCAGCGGATGGGCCTGCACACACGGAAGAGTGCGGCAAAAGGAGTTACAGGATGGCCATGACAAGAAGGTGTAAGTAAGCAAATTCAGCTTTGATCGGCACCCTCACCGAAGCATATTCCTCCCTCGAAAACAACATGAATCATGTAATGAGTTTTAAAGAAAATAAGAACAGAGGGACAGGGTCATGTCCACACGCCTCACCTTGTAAGGGTCCTCATCTTGTTCTACGGGTTCAGATACTGCCGCTGCTGTCATGCTAGCAAAGTGCTGTGCCTCTTCGAGACTGCCTCCAATGTTTGCATTACAGTTGATGTGGAGTGCTTCACGCGCGGCCACCAGTTGAGAGTAAATGACGTACAGGGGCGTCGGCAGCAAATCGGCTGTGAGTTCATGCAAAAGGGCAAATTAGCACTGTAGTCTAACGAGTGCCGCGCGCCATGTGCCTGATGGAAAAGTGGTGCTCTATGTGAGCGAAGTTGCACCTATAGGTCTCAGCACCGTTCGCTTTAGAAAAGGGGAAAACTCAGGGCTTTTAAACCTGACCAGAGCACACACAACACCCCTGGATTTTGGTGAAGCGAGGTGATGGTGGTGTGATCTGCAGGGGTGCAAGCCGGGTGTAAAGTTCAGCAAACGACATCAAAACCAGGCAGAATAGACGCCATAAGACGTCCCTGAAGGTTGAAACATAGGGAAGGATGCGTGTAACACTTCCTTAACGTCTGTGTGAGCGTAAATAGACACCGTGCTGTGCGTGCTGTAAATTGACCAGGTCCTCAATATACATACACACAAGGCAATTCAGTCAAAACTGATGCTTTGAATATTCGTGGTAATAAAAAACATGACCTAGGGCGAGTGGGAGGTGCCGAAATGGACAATCCGCTTGTGCGCGGAGGTATTGCTTGAATGAGAGACATGAGGTTGATGAGGGATCAACAGACAGGGGTTCTGTGTTTGCTACCGTGACAAGGACTGTGTTAGCTACCGTGACAAGGGCTGGCTCTCTCACACAATGTGTTTGCCTCACCCGCTGCTTTGCACATCTTTCCTCGCAGGTTGGACAAAGGTGCAAGCACTTTGTTGATGGGCTCGGCTGTTTTTTCAAGATTCCTGAGCGAGTCCTACGTGAGCAGCCATGTGACATGCATGCGTTTAGATGTTTTGGATGACTGACCACAGCTGCTCCAAGGCAGGCATGGACAAGCCTCAGAGGTTGAAAGAAGCTTGCAACAAAGCCACAAGCCCCAGAGAAGAACAAGAAGGACAATAGAAGCAGTTACTAAAGCCTGCCTCAATTCCCCCTGCTCATTTACCTACCCCCCCTCCCACCCCAACTGACCTGCAGGTCATGAAGCACTTGCTCTTGGCTGCCCACCGATTTTTTCAGTACTGCCTTCATCTGCTGAACCTGGTCCAGGTGCTTCAGCAGCTGCTTGCGCTGCTGGTTTTCATGAATCAGACGCTTCTTCATCATTTCGTGCTGCTCCAGCATGCGCTGGGTCTCTTCCTCAGACAGGCCAGGGATTGGTGGCACCCCTGATCCAGCCTCTCCTAAAACAATGGCATTTCAAAGCAAATGCAGGTTAGGGTTGCATCACACATTGTTATTGTTAATGTGTGTGCTCATGTGTGTGTGCATGTGTGTGTGCATGTGTGTGTGTGTGTGTGTGTGTGTGTGTTTGTGTGTGTCAAAGCAAGGTTCTTGTGCGCATAAAATTATACAAACCTTGTTGGCTACCATCTGCCTTCTGCCTTGCTTGCTCCTGCAAAAACTCCTGGCCGTTGGGAGAGGCCAGGAACTCCTCTTGTGGCATTAAAGCTGCTTCTCCATGAACCTTGCTCTGGAAGCCGCGGCAGCTGGCAATCTCGTTCTCAAAATGGTTCTGCGCAGCATTATGTGTCATAAATTGCCTTGAAGGAACAATTTTGCACTGCGCTTGCCTGTTGTCTCCCTTGTGAACAAGTTCCCTGGGAAACAATCAGGGTATGCGTTGCTCCATATGTGACAAGTTAGACCATGAGAAAGCGGCCACACCTTTTCATACAGCAGGTTCTGAAGGGCTGTGTAAGCCCCCTCAAGATCGTTCTTGCTTTTGGCGGTGGCCTCCTTTGTCTGCTCAGCAGCAACACACAGTCTCTTGTTCTGTTCCTTCACCTGAGAAGGTGCGCGCAGCAGAAATGCGCAATGTGCCTGTTGAAAATGTGGTGTTCTACGTGAGCGCGAGGTCACGCTGGCGCGAGGTCACGCTAGCACTCACCCCCGTTTTACAGTGCACGCAATACAGGGATTATAAGCTTTTACAAAGGGCACCCTGCCGCTCCTGAGTTTGCGCTGATTCAGAAGGTGGTGGTTTGATCAGCTGGGGCGCAAGCTGGGTGAAATGTCCAAGAAATGACATCAAAATCAGCCGAAACAGACCACACACACAGACTCCTGAGGGTCGAAAAAGTACAGTAAAATGTGCACTACACGCCTATTGCGTCTGTGTGAGTCTGAACGAACATTGTGCTGTGCATGCTGCGAGTCGTCAACACACACAGGGAAAATGGTGCAAAACTGATGCTTTGTGTGTGTTCCTGGGGGTCAAAAACATGACACAGGACAAGCGGGAGGTGCTGAAATGGACAATTTAGGGGTCTATTTGCGAGCGCGTCCGACGAGGAAGGTATGGCCCTTCTGAGCGTAGGTGCGGACCCAGGCAAAACATACCTCCCCACACACATTTGGGGGTCAAAGAAGGGGGTGAAATGCGTGCTATAGGTCCATGTTGCTATGCAAGCATTTCTGGACACCATGCTGTGCGTGCTGTAAATTGAGGATGCCAATCAGTACACATAAACCGGACAAATGGTGCAAAACCGACGCTTTGTGGGTGTGTGTTTGTGTGTGTGTGTGAGCGAGTGTGTGTGTTGTGTGTGTATGTGTGTGTGAGTATGTGTGTGTATGTGTGTGTGTGTGTTTGGGGTATGTGTGTGTGAGTGTGTGTGTGAGTGTGTGTGTGCGTGTGTGTGTGTGTGGGTGAGTATGTGGGTGTGTGGGTGTGTGGGTGTGTGGGTGTGGGTGGGGGTATGTGGGTGTGTGTGAGTGTGTGTGTGTGGGTGAGTATGTTTGCGTGTTTTAGTGCGTGTGTGTGTGCGTACTGCACGTGTATGTGTGTATGTGTGTGTGCGCATGCACGTGTGTGTGAGAGTGTGTGTGAGTGTATGAGTGTTAAGTGTGTGTGTGTGCGTGTGCGTGTATGTATGTGTGTGTGTGCTGCGTGTGTGATGGAAGCTGTCTGCTTGTGTGTATGTGGGCGAGTGCTGCGTGCGTATGTGTGATTATTTGTGCCTAGGTGTGAGTATGTGTACGTTTGTATTCGCGCGTGTGTGTGTATGTGTGTGTGTGTGTGTGTGTGTGTGTTTGACAGGCGTCTGTGCCTGAGTGTACGTTGGAATGTATGTGTCGTGCTGCGTTAAGATGAGTTTTATGTTTGTTTGTATGTGTGCCTGCACTGTGTATGAGCACGCGCACGTTTGTTTGTGTTTGTCTGCGTGTATGTGTGTGTGCTTGCGCGCCCAGCAGAAATGCAAAGCACCAAGAAAAGACCACGCAGCTTGCCCTCTTGCATTGTGTGATTGTGTGTTTATGTGTGTGTAAGTGCACACATTCGTATGTACGTTCCTACGCAAGCGTTTGTGCATGCTTGCCTATGTTTGAGAGTGTGTGTGTATGTGTGTGTGTGTGTGTGTGTGTGTGTGTGTGTGTGTGTGTGTGTGTGTGTGTGTGTGTGTGTGTGTGTGTGAGAGAGAAAGAAAGAGAAAGAGAGCAAGCGCACATGCAAGCATTTGAGCTCGCTGCGTGGGCGCTTCCAAAAATGAGTGCTTTGTGCGTGTATGCATGCGTGTGCGTGTGCCTGTGTGTGTCTTTATTTACGTGTGTGTTTGTGTGTGTGTGAATGTGTGTGTATTGTGTGTGTGTGTGTGTATGTGTGCGCACGTGTGTGT
>Ga0307947_1000435_pt1 | contig 29223 bp, 28 predicted proteins | sample OrgLakmetagen232_FD_201840 | JGI IMG/M metagenome (GOLD analysis project Ga0307947, IMG submission 201840) | Saline water microbial communities from Organic Lake, Antarctica - #232 | ecosystem: Environmental > Aquatic > Non-marine Saline and Alkaline > Saline | place: Antarctica: Organic Lake...
CCCCAACCCCCACCGCACCTTCTACAATGGATTCATGCTGCTGGGCCAAATCCACGACCGCCCACTCCACCACTACTCAATTCATCCTCAGCAACAACAAAAACAACAACAACAACAACAACAACAACAACAACAACAACAACAACAATCGCAGAAGCAGAAGCAGCAACAAAGGGGGGATGGGGACCCTGCCAACCCGCAAGCGTGCGCGCATGGGCGTGCATTGATGCCTGCAGCGTCCACAGATGGACTAGTGGTGTCGCCCTGCCAGCCTGAGGCCATTCATGTGAATGACTGCGTGGAGCTGGTAGGTGTTGTCAGTGTGTGTCAGTGTGGGCATGTGTGCGTGTGTTTGCGTACGTGTGTATATCTTTGTGTGTGATGCAGAGAAGGTTGCATGGGGTCCTAGCCGGCGGGTGCTATCAGCATGTGAGTGACAAAAATGATTTTGATGTGGGTAGGGGTAGGAGCTGCAGTGTGAGGTCATTGCTTTTGGTTTTGCAGCAACTACTCCTGGATCAAGATCAAGGCCATCAAAAATGCAACCTATTGCGGAGGTTAGCAAGTCCCCTTGCATGACAGGGAATAAGCACGAACACATTACTTGCTCACAGACACACACATACAAACGCATACAATACGCCTCTCTAACGCTCACACACACACACACACACACACAGACAAACACGTATCACGCCTCTCTAACGCTGACACCCCCCCACCACCAACACACACACACACACACACACACACACACACACACACACACACATCATGTCTCTCTGACGCAGGCGATGCTGCCAGGAGAGGTGTCCCCACGTGTGGTGCGCTTGGAGTGCCTGTGGGAGGAGCAACCCACATCTGGTGCTCCGCGCATGCTAGCGCGCTGCTCACGCATGTACCGGCCAGAGGTGTGTGTGCGTGTGTTGTGTGTGTGCGTGTGTTGTGTGTGTGCGTGTGTTGTGTGTGTGCGTGTATTGTGTGTGCGTGTGCTGTAAATGCAGTATGTTGTGTGTATGGGTGCCTGAAGGAAGGGTGACCCACGTCAAGCGCGCTGCTCACGCGTGTACCAGCAACAGGTGTGTGTGCGTGTATTGCGTGTGTGCACGTGATGTGTTGTCATGACGGGTGATTGTGTAAGTATGTTGGCATGTGTCTTTTTGTGCACCTGCGTGAAAATATTGTGTCCACCTCTTTGACTTGTACAGGCAGGTATGCTGCTCATGTAGTATGGTGCGTGCGTGTGTGTGTGTATGAGGAATAGGCATTCTTATTTGTGAATGAAAAGCTTTTGAAAAGGCTACCATTTGGTAATGTATGTGGACAAATGCGTGACTCAGATGCCGGTGTCTTCATACTCAGCTCTATCCTGTTGTTTTGTGCCAATATTCGACGGATCCACCAAAGAAAGAATGACTGCCTTGACCCCTCTTTTACTTAGTAATTTAATGTACTTCATTCTTTCATACCTCAACACGTCCAATGACTTGGGGTTTCTTAAATTTAAGCAACCACTTTGCTTCAGTGGCTTTGGAATTTTTAAATTGAGAGGCTGCAAGTATCTCAGTCATAATTCCTGTGATCTTGGATTATGGGGCAACATCCTGTGGATGAGATCTGGGCCACAGTGACTGAAATAGGCCTGGGCTTGGTTTGCTTGATTGTAAGTAACACTAGGTTGTTGACCAACTGAAAAAGACCTTAGTTTGCTTGACTGAAACCAGGCTGCTGACTGAAGTAGACTTTGGTTTGCTTGCAGATGCATGTGGCATTTGCTCGGACCACTTCAATGTAAATAAATCAGGAACAAGAAGTCACAAAGGTGTCAAGGCGACCCAAATTTCACTCCCACGCTCATTTAAATGAGCTCTCTGCTGCAATACATAGATGCCCACAAATGTACGCATACGCACGTACGCAAACACGCACATATCAATCAACACACAGGAGACCATCTACGGTGTGATGGCAAGCCACACCGGCCCACCCATGCTGTTCAGCTCCGGCCATACGGACCATGGGGTGCCTCTACAGGTGCGCAGACAATCTTGGCTTTTCATGTTTTGCATGGTGAAAGGCACTACTGAAATGGTCCATCGGGACTGCTCAGGCTTGGCAGAACAACGGCCAAATCGAGCCTGTGTGCTCGCAAGGTCACACACACACGCGCGCGCACACACACACACACACACGCATACACACATTCAGACTTGTCAGGTACAGTAGTTGCAAAACCACAGGTTACAGGCAGGCCTGCGCCCTTTCAAAAACACACACACATACTCACACATGCCAACATACACATACATCCTACAGGCCGTACGTGGACGCGTGGATGTCTTGCTCCCAGGCCAGCGTGCCTCTCCCCCTGCCCCATCCCTTTACCCCATACCCCCCTCTCCTGCCGCCAGTACGGCACTGCGTAGAGCATCCGCTAGCCGCAGCCCTGCTGGTAGAGGTACCTCTGTTGATCCAAGCAACAGCAGCATGAAAGGCAGTGGGGCTGTGGAGGGGAGTGGGGGTGGTGGCGGGGGTGGGCGTAAGAAGCACAGCAGTGGGGCTGGCGGCGGCAGTACACCCTCAGCAGCGGGATTCGCTGCTATAGGTGGTGTTGATGACGGTAGCGGTGGAGAAACAGTAGGGCTTGCTGGTTCTTGTCTCACTGCTTTGGGTGATTTAGGACGCGGGCGTGATGGGGGAGAGGCCGGGCAGGGTAGGGTGGTTCCAGCTTTTGTCTGCACCTTTCATTATAACCATATTGACATGATCCTAGGTCCTGCTACGCGGCGGTAATCCCCCGCGTGACATACTTAAAGGACAGAATGCTGCCCAAATCCAACTGACGCACTTTACAAAGCCCAGGCAGAGATTTTGAAACAGCTTAAACGGATGTCCTTGATGATAGTTCCTGCTGTTTGGTAATATGGTAATACTACACACTGAGGGATCATACTGCGCACTGAGGGATCATATAGGTGATCATTTTTTGTTCTTTTTATACGCCCACATGTCTCTCTTAACTTGCCTCCTTAATTGTTTGGGTCAGTCGTGGCTTGGAAAATGCCGGAAAGAGAGATGCCTGTATATAACCATGGTATATTACTCGTGTATCGCTGTTGCATCGTTTTTATGTTAATTGAAACAGTTTATTTGCTGTCCTAGTATGTGCTGGCATTTGTTCTTCCTATACCAATGCTTGTGCCTTTTCTTGTGTGCCTCTTGCCTTAAATTTCGTAAACGTTTCAGGATAAATTTAGATAACGCATGCCTTCTCTGACCCTTCAGCCACATGGCAGTTTACAGGAGCTTGAAGATTCCCCCTTAAATAGTATATTCCCGCCCTTGCTTTTTGATGGCATTATTAGCAGTGCAAAAAATACTTTGGAAGTGCAAAAAATACTGCTGCAGCTCTGAAGCAATAAATTGCAGAAAAAGCAGCCGAGTCTTAGTGTGACATAGCGGCTATGTTAGCGGCACGTCTCACTCAGTGCTAAGGCAGGTGCTCAGCACCAGGCTGGGAGCAGCGTTTGAAAGAGCAATTTGAGCTGGCATGTACTTGGCGTCTGCCATATGAACTTTTAATAGGACAGCGGCCTGATTGATTGAAGATAAAAAGAGACGCAAGAAGGTCAGTGACATTGTGTTGGCTGATGCAATGACCAGGAAAGTTTACCTGTGTGCCCACAGGATGGCTCTCAGTGTGTGTGCTTGTCACTCTTCTACTACTTTTCTACCATAGTGACGTAAAAGGGATGACTTGCATTTCTTTTCTTAGCATAATGGCGCTTCATTGACAAGAAATTGACAAGATATTTCAACCGCACCTGCTGAAACGAAGAAGAAAAGCTAGGGACTACACGGTAGCTCAACAAAAGAGGAAGTGAGGCAGAACGGAGACTGAGCAAGGAAAAAATCAGTGTAAGGATCAGGGAATACAAATATGACCAAAGGAAGAAAGAAAGGAATAAGAACAAGACGTGACAGAAAGACGTAGCAGTTCGCTGTTTTTGCCAGAGCGTTGACTTCAGACTAGCTGGCAATGATCACCAAATGGACAGTAAGCCAGCATGTAGCTACTTTACACCTATCACCACACCAAGCAAAAAGGTAAGGTAAGGTAAGGTAAGGTTACATTGCTATGTACGCCTCAGGGGCATTTGAGCGGAAGCTTGGAAAAAACCTGTAACCACACCTATCTTAATGAAAGGGGAAGCGCCTAAGATAAGCAAGAGAAAGATTCGGAAAGGAAAGCAGAAAGAACAGCCCAGAAGCCACATAAGCGGCTTTAAACCCAAGTGCCCGAAATGTTAAGTCAGCCAGGTGTCATGAGAGTGTCGGTGGCTGGCTGGCGTTCAGACTTCTGCACGATTTGCAAGCAGCGAGAAGCGGAAGTCGCTAATGAGTATGCTAGCTAGTAAAGGCTGGCACGCTTCTATAGAAGACTAAGACTCATGTATACATCGCTCCGCTAGCCAACGTCCCAACATGGCGACAGCTTGTAAAATTAAGTTTATAAGGCCAAACTATAATTTCTTTAACACAGCCGGTTTCAGGTCAAGCCTGCAACCCTTCTATTCATGTGGGGAGTGGTTTTTCACTGCCTGTGTGGTTCTACTTTTTCCTAACACCGCCCTCTCCTTGCCTTAGGATCACTTTCAAATAAGCAAGTTGCTTATTATGAGGTGATCACTTGTACATTTCAACGACTCAAGGGAGATGCCTTGTCCAGCATTACAAGTTTAGGAACTCCTGATGAGATTGAGATGTTATTTCAGTGTTCTTGCAAAGCAAAACGGCATTACTCTATCACTCTAACTTTCTATCAGCTTCATTTTCATGATCAATTGTAAACATAACTTGCACCTCTGCACGTTTGATTCTTAAAGTCAATTCAGACGCTGTAACTGCACCTTCAGAAAGGAGAGAGAGCAGTCTAAGCCCATCAGAATATAGTCGGCACAAATCGACCAGCTTATGCTGATTTGCTGACAAGACCTTATTGAACATTACATCATCTGAATGTTTCTCAGAAGCAGCCAGGTGGTCAAGTGTGATGCAATATAACTTGAGAAGTGAACCAGAAAATGTCACATTAAGGCACATAGGTTGGCCCAGAGCTTGATGCCAACACGCACTTCACTCTGCCTCTTGGGTCTGGTCGAGCTTTGTTTGCTTCTCCCGGTCGTCCACAGGGTTGCCCTCGCCTGACAAGAGGATGCGTGTAAAGTGCTTTTTAGTTAGGCAGAAAAGGCCTTAACCCTACCCGCAAATATACCTATGATCTTTGGTGGGGACGTGGCGAAGGTCTTCCTTTATCTGTGAGCAAGCAAACCACCTGTATCACCATTGATTTCATATTGTTCCTGAAGGGGACAATTGAGTCCCCCTTTGCTTTGCCAGATCTAACAGGCGGAGCCAATCAAGCTACTCACCGAAGGCAACCTTGGGAGGAGGTGGGGCGTGATCTGGGTCTGCCAAAGCACCTCCGCGAAGCAAACCCTGTGATTTGGATGTAATTTGATGGGGTTTCATAAGTGTTTAACCACCCAGGAGTATGTATGCACATGTTGTACAACGATTATACTACAACAAGTATTAGAAGTGCATCCGCGCAATTTTGGCAGAGGGGATCATCTGAGCAAGTGTACAAACATGCTCGTTTTTGAATTAAAGAAGGGGCAACTACTCACACGTCAATTCACCAAATTGAACCAAATCTAGCTTCACACTGTAGCTTATGTTAAGCTACCAGAGCATGTGCTCAGGTTTAATCACCCTGCGTATGAAATGACAGGACTACACATTAAACCTAGGTGCTCTCCATGGAGAATGCTGCATAAATTTGCATATTTCGCCAGCCACTTGCTTTTTTGCTCCATCGTTTGTGCAATGATTTTTATCTATTATAGTACTCCAAACCACAAATAACCACTTAATTCAATACTCTGGCTGGTCAGATACAGCATGTGGCTTCTAAAAAAGTAGGGTTCACGCTGTGGCCTCCAAACTGGCGGATTTTAAGGTCAGCTGCTTTAAAATTTGCTTATCAGGGCTGAGCTTGAAACTAGCTAGATCCATAAGGCCCATACCCTAGGAGCATGCAAAAACCATACCCGTTTTGGGCCTCAGGGACCACTCACAATGGCAGCAAAGACGACAGATCAATACATTTCTGCCCATCTATGCCTATGCGCAGAACTCAATCAATGACCCTTATTGAGTTTACAGAAGAGGGAGAGGGCAGTCTTGTGGGCACTGCTCAAATTGGGCCTGATGCAGCACTTGCCCCTATGCTTTTGGCCTCATTTGTGGTAAGGTCTTCTAAGTTCCTGCCGTAAGCCTCTTGCGCGATGGAGTCCTTTTGCTGCGTACATGAGATGAAAAAAGAAAAGTTATACAGGAGCACAATCCTGAGGGAAATCGTCGGCACCTATTAGTTTCCCTCTTACTGAACAACAGTGCGGGCTCCATGTGTGTGTCCAGGACAATGGTCTCATCAATAATCCCGGTCAGTAAGATTAAGAGAAAGCATAAACTGCGTCTCATTCTATGCAGCGGCTCATCTCCCATCCAAGCATCGATCAGCACATCCATTATTCTTTGATGTGTGTCGGTTTAGCTAATGCTATTATGTGCGCAATACATCGGCAGTCCCACCTCCTGAGTCATGTGCATCTTGGTACTGCTGTCCATGCCGAGGCGTGTTTGTAATATTTATGGCGCTAGTTAAAATATGTCTGCCGGATCTGGAAATTGCATATATTCGACACTGGAATTTTTTTCGGAAATCGGAAATTTCGAAAATAGAATCCCAATTTACCGTTTTCCAGGTTTCGGAGTACGTCCCCAGAACCGTAATTTCGTATTTTATATCATGAGGATTGTTGGGACAAAAGAGTACGACCATTTGCCACGGCCACATATGCAGTAGTAAGAAGGCGTCTGCATGACTCTCAGAATCTATACCTTGACTCGTCAATGTTGGAAGTGAGTGCTGTGGATGGCCTCCAACACCTAGCTTTCTCTCTCTTTTGGAGTTTTGGGCAGAAATCTTACAAGGCTAATCATTTTCTCCACTAAGTGGGTATTATGAAATGCAAAGCACTACACTTTCGTTGAACATTTTGTATGCTATTCTTTTGCAAGTGCGGTTTAAAAGGGTGAATGCTTTGCTGTACGGCCATGTGTATACTGTTAGAAAACGGTTTAGTGAACTTGAAAATTTAACTTGACTTTGCCCAGTTAGCAGGATTTCAGAGAGAAGCTTTGCTCCAGCATTAGAAATACAAGAACGGTGCAAGCTTCAGACCGTAGAAACTCTCTAGCAAGTAAATATCTTGAGTAAAGGCGTCCATGAGCAAAATAAACATGTTCGTAGCAGTCTACCAAATGTATTGTGCAGGGTTGCTGGAATGTTCAGGGTTGCATGTGTCCAGGTTGCCTGTAAATGGTTGCGCGGCATGCCCAGGTTTTAAACCTGTCTCTGTGTTTGTAGAAATGGCCAAGCTGGTGTCTTTTGGACTGCTTGTGGTATGTGCCAAATAAGCTTCTTTGCTTTAATATGTACACCTGCCATAATAATAAAAACAGGTTATATAGTGCTGGCTTGATCAAAGACCAGGGGTTGTCTTCCTTACACTCATAACTTAAAAAGGACGCCACACCAAAATCAACTTCGTGATAGGACGCTTATTGAGACCACCGCTTCTAATAGCCAGAGTCACACACAAAAAAGGAAAGAGAAAAAAGCATAGTGTGGATCCTGTATGGATGTCAGATGTCAGCTACGTCCTCCTCCTACAAGAAGCGCTTTGCCGTTTGTAAGTCATCACTTCCAGACTTTTGCCCGAATCATACAATATCATCTTGCAATACAGTTTTGAAACGTGTGTCCTTTTACTTGACCAGCTTGTCTTTTTTTTAGAAAAATACCTAATTATTGCATTGTTTAATTATCACCCCCATGTGATGAGGGGCAAGACCTTTAAAACATTTTCAGATGCAGTTTCTAGTAGGTTAGCCCGCCAATACAAATAGCTTGGTCAAAATAACGGCTGTTAGTAGTATTCTATAATGCTAGGCTTAGCCATTGATAGCGGTGTCAGCAGTGTCTTTGTGTGGGACAAGCTGTTGTGATGGCAGTGTTGCCCCCTTGAGATTGACCCTGCTTCAGCTTCAACTTAATTTTGGTCCTAACTGGTGAAGCTTCTCCTGATCACTGCTACACGTGTTGTTACTAATACGTAGGGTTGGCCAGAACCATATATATACGGTGTATATACGGTATTTCTGGCAGGGAAATCACAAAATATACGGTCATATACGGTGCATATATACGGTCCTGGCCAACCCTACTAATACGCATTACTATTTCTGTTTCTCCCTGCTCTTTCCTCATAAACTAAAATGCTGGACGCTGACACAGAGCTGCATGGTATTCTTTTAATAACTGGTTGTTGTGACATGCAAAATTCATATCAAGATCAACAAATGACGTTACTCAGCAAAGAAATTTAGCATTTCCACTTTTCTGTAAGCTCGTTCGTTTCTAGATATAAATCACTTCCAGCGCTTGTCAGACGGTCCAATGAAAAGTACAGGTGGTATGATTTACACAGTCAATTCAAGCCAATCACTCTGGTGTTTCTGTGTCGTGCACACATGCATCACTCTGCCTCTTGGGTCTGGTCGAGCTTTGTTTGCTTCTCCTTGTCATCCACTGGGTTGCCCTCGCCTGAGAGAATGTGAGTTCAGGTTCTGTTTATTCTTAGCAGAGAATAGGCGTCACTCAGCCCTGCACATACACTAATGATCTTTGATGGGACTGTGGCTAGAGTGCGCACTGTTCAAGGGTCTTCATCTAGGACAAAAGTAGAGTGGAAGTCTGTGCTCCACAAAAAGAACGGAAGCTGCTACTACTTTGGCTCAAACGTCCCGACAGCTTGCCTTTCAATTGCTGATTTGGTTCCTCTTTGGATTATATCAGTGGGGTTTAGAAATCTAGCATAAAGGACTTTGTTGTTACTTTTTTACTCACCGAAGGCGACCTCAGGGGGTGGGGGGGCGTGCTCTGGGTCAGCTGTATGGCCTGTTGTCAGAGGTATGAAATGATAAGTACTTGACAGAGTCGGTGATAAGCGTACCACAGCGTGCACATCTAGTACTTTGCAAGATTGAGGTTCATCACTCACCTGCTCTAGCAGCTCCTCCCTTCACACCGCCAACAGACTGCACGGGTGGATAGGAAGAGACAGAAGAAGTTTGTAGCAATCAAAGGTGGGATGAGAAAAAAGGGGAATGTCATGACCTAACCTTTTGCTCATTTGAAGTGAGCTCGTTGTACGGGCGCCCATACGCTTCCTAATCATGAGAAAGGAACAATGTGAAAAGAAAACACATGAAAGCTCCAGATCAAACCAAAATAGATTGAAGAGGAAATGTTGCGTGTATTGTTATTAGTTAACCTGTGCTATTCTCTCCTTGTCCTCCATTGACAAGGGACCAGGGGGAGGCACGAAACGTGCTGGCTCTTCTGACGCCATTTCTTTTATTTGTTGCTGTGATCCGATTTTTGGTTAGATTTCTATTTGATAAGGCGTTGAAAATTATACGATTACGAATGTTAAGATCGGGTACCCAAGATTTTAACCAAACGACAAAAACCGCACGATCGTAGTGAAATTAGGGTCATTTAGTTTCGCTTAATATTTTAATAGATATTCGGTCAGGTTCTGTGCAATGTTAGTTCGTTGTGATCGCGCAGCGGAACAAAAAATTTGAGCACATATCCGTACAATCCTAGCACTTCGAATTTTTTGTTCGGTTGCGCCATCACAACGAACTTTGCGATGGCGTTTGGGGTGTGGCCCATTCTGGCCCGTCCCTGCACCATCCGCCGAGATTTTTGGAGCAATACACAGCTTAGAACAAATCATGACATCCTGCGTCAAGCGCGGGGCAATCCGTGGACTAGGCGTGGAGATATCGGGCGGGAAAGATGGCATCGATTTCTGGCTTCTCTAAAATGAGGTTTAAAGAGGTTTACAGACCCAGATGAAGCGTCCCCGGCCAGAAAACACATCAGCTTTACTTACTATAGTCCCTTATGCTAGGCCAGCATCAGAAATCCCATTTATGCTCCTCGGTTTTGGCCGGGGGTTCAACAGACGAGAAACCGAACGCGTTTTGCGGCCCCGATAGACCAACCCTTCAAACATAAACTGGCACACATAGATATCAGTTTAGTGCCGAGTTTCAGGGTGTATGGTGCAGTGTCTGAGCCGCAGTGACATCGCAAAGGCTTGAGGTCACATTTTGCTGCCAACTTCAGGGTCAGTCAGGGGAGTGTGCGGTCAGGTCGAGGCGAAGCATACGCTCTTAAGCACGACATTTCTCTCAGAGGGGTTTTGTTTATAGTCTGACTGTTGCGCATACTCTAATTTGGCTTTAAATTGGCGAGATCAATCTCGTCATGGTGCGCAATAACTAGGTCAGAGTGGGGAGCAAGCGCTGCCTCTGGCAGCGAATTGGTGATGCCGACAGCAAAGGCACCTGGAAGCACCAAAAATAGGGAGCATGAAAAGGCTGGGGAGGTGGTCAAGAAGGGTTGTATGCAGGGGGAGGTGCAGGAGTGAGCAGTTTATCATTGTGCAAACACAAAACCAAAAAGCAGCGTTCTATGTTGTTAGCGAGATCTTTGCACGTGTATGCTGACATTTTAGATTTGCCTTCTGGGATTCGATCTCTCACACATCCAAACCACACCTGCCACAGTCCCCATTTAAAAACCCCACCTGCAGCTTTGGCCGCCAGCAGTCCGTTGACGGCATCCTCCACAATTAATACACGAGAAGGATCTGAACAGCCTAGGCGCCTCAGGCATTCTACGTACACATCAGGCGCAGGCTTGCCCTGCATGAGGAACAGAAATGGATTTTTGCATTAAGCAGTGCAGCATTGAAGTTCCCTTTTGCAAAACAGGATTGGAAATGCAAAGCAGGAACAAAGCATTCAGAGTGGCAAGTAGTGAATACAAAGCCTCATCCGGTCAAAGAGCACATCTCAACTCTCAACTTTGCACCCTGCATTCAAGTTACCCCTTCACTCGCCTCTCCTACCTTTGCCACATATGCTGCACTGACAGTGAAACGAGGGTCCAGCAGGGGTGCGAGCCCACTGAGTTCAAGGTTGCGAGCAATCTTTTCAGGGGCGCCGCTGCTGCCCACACCCACGGCCATCCCAAGAGATTTCGCTCTGTTGATCAGATCGGCGGCACCTGTGCGCGTGATGTTGGTCCTGAGGTTGTTTCATAAATGCATGGTGCCACAAGAAAATTTGAGTGTCCTACTGGTTCAGAGCAAAAGCCATATTCAAGCAGATGTGAAGCGTGCATGAAGTAGAACACCTTTTGTTCTCCAAGTTACTTAAGAGACACCCAGGCCTTGCGTTGTTGATGCATTTTCAAAAGCGGGCGCGTGGCTTGAGCGAGACGTTAACTCATACGGTCATCTTGTTTCACAGCTGTAGTGTTAGCCTATGCCTCCTGTATCGCAAACACACAACCGTATTTCTCTCCAAAAAGAAAGACAACTTTTAACAAGCGCTGAAAGCAGAGCCCCTCCTACCTGGGAAGGCCGCAATGCCACCACTGGTGAGTTGGTTGTAGTGGCGCTCCTTTGCTTCTTGCACTGACTTTGAAAGTGCTTCTACATCTGTCCAATCGGACCTGAGCGCCCGTATATAGTGTGCGCAAGCAACTGCTATATGCTATACTGTCAATGTGCAAGTAATATCTGAGGAAGTACTTATCGGTCATCAGGCACGTGTTTGTACCATGTACCGGTATACTCACACAAGCGCAACATTCACAATGTAGAGCTAAATCCTTTATTACCGAGGTAGGTATGTGCAAGCATGCAAACGCTGGCAAGCTTTTTTAAGGGTATCTTTGCAACCTAGTACTGAGCTAGCTTAATAACATAGACACAATCTCCACCAAAATCCTTCCAGTGCCTACTGGAAATTACTGTGCGGTGTAAAGTGTAAAGAGTGCAAAGCCGAAGGTGTACATCATATCTCTTGAGTTTATGCTTGTTGTCGCCTGTCAACTTGCCTGCCAAGCGCTTTTTTATAATGAGCCACACAACCACGAATGTCCATGCCAAAAATTGGGTAAAAATCCTGGGGAAAGGCATGGGGGATGTCTACACCCGTGACCTGTACGTATGCATACATGAGACTGCTTGGAATCATGGCGAAGCTTGAGTCGAACGCTTAGAGAGTAGAGTTCAATGTGAGGCACTACCGCATGGTGTGCAAGAAGATACTGTCACCCATACCTCCAAGAGTGCGAGACGAAATGCCTCGCAGCTGGTGCTTTCGTTGTCTACCAGCACCTGAGATACAGACATGTTGTTGGTAACAAATAATGGATCACTGCATTAGATCTGATACCATACGCCGCGCGCACCCCATCGCAATCCAGAACGAGCGTGTTGAACCATGCTGTCCTACAACCCTCCTGTGCCCCCATTATTGCTGCTATCGGCGACGATACTACACTTGGGCTATACCTGTGCTGTCGATTGCAGTGCACAATAGAGCCAACTTTTCTGTTTTGTTGTATTTCGAATTGCTGTACTTGCGGCTGAAGACGTTTTTTGAAATAAAAGTTTCTGTCGAGAAATTGCACGATTACAAATTTATCATAAGAAAACTTAGAGGCCAGCAGGGCTGAAATCCCTGATAACATATTCAACCCTTTCATTAATTTAATCTTTGGGGTGGTGATACATTGACACTCCTGGTCCAACATTTGAACGTGGTAATATTATCAGCAATCCGAGGAGTCAGTTTCAGGTCGAGCCTAATCAACCCTCCTGACCCCCTTGGTCTTTTTCTAATTCCTTGATGGAGGAGTTTTACTGTGCCCGGTACCGAAGTAGCTCCTTTTTCTTACTTACTGTGGCGAGTGGCTTTTAACTGCCTGCGTAGTTTTTTCTTTTTATAAGCTAAGGCCGCCTTCTTCTACCCACAGGCACGGCAGTGGGTGACCAGGGGGGCTGTAATCTACAAGCAGCCCTGCGCCACAGCGTTTACTGAAAGCGAAGCCTGAAAACTTGCAAGCTCAAAACCCAACACCCTATTGTGTACAATCTGCTATCTACATTAAGGGAGAGCCGGCATAGTTCAGACTATTTGGCCATGATACACGCAAGAAAGGGTTAGGGAGGAACTAATTGAAACACGGCAAACACGTTGGTCTCAGTTCAGCAAGATCAATCTCGTCATGGTGCGCAATAACTAGGTCAGAGTGGGGAGCTAGCGCTGCCTCTGGCAGCGAATTGGTGATGCCGACAGCAAAGGCACCTGGAAGCACCAAAAACAGGGAGCATGAAAAGGCTGGGGAGGTGGTCAAAAAGGGTTGTATGCAGGGGGAGGTGCAGGAGTGAGCAGTTTATCATTGTGCAAACACAAAACCAAAAAGCAGCGTTCTATGTTGTTAGCGAGATCTTTGCACGTGTATGCTGGCATTTTAGATTTGCCTTCTGGGATTGGATCTCTCACACATCCAAACCACACCTGCCACAGTCCCCATTTAAAAACCTCACCTGCAGCTTTGGCCGCCAGCAGTCCGTTGACGGCATCCTCCACAATTAATACACGAGAAGGATCTGAACAGCCTAGGCGCCTCAGGCATTCTACGTACACATCAGGCGCAGGCTTGCCCTGCATGAGGAACAGAAATGGATTTTTGCATTAAGCAGTGCAGCATTGAAGTTCCCTTTTGCAAAACAGGATTGGAAATGCAAAGCAGGAACAAAGCATTCAGAGTGGCAAGTAGTGAATACAAAGCCTCATCCGGTCAAAGAGCACATCTCAACTCTCAACTTTGCACCCTGCATTCAAGTTACCCCTTCACTCGCCTCTCCTACCTTTGCCACATATGCTGCACTGACAGTGAAACGAGGGTCCAGCAGGGGTGCGAGCCCACTGAGTTCAAGGTTGCGAGCAATCTTTTCAGGGGCGCCGCTGCTGCCCACACCCACGGCCATCCCAAGAGATTTCGCTCTGTTGATCAGATCGGCGGCACCTGTGCGCGTGATGTTGGTCCTGAGGTTGTTTCATAAATGCATGGTGCCACAAGAGGATTTGAGTGTCCTACTGGTTCAGAGCAAAAGCCATATTCAAGCAGATGTGAAGCGTGTATGAAGTAGAACACCTTTTGTTCTCCAAGTTACTTAAGAGACACCCAGGCCTTGCGTTGTTGATGCATTTTCAAAAGCGGGCGCATGGCTTGAGCGAGACGATACTCATACGGTTATCTTGTTTCACAGCTGTAGTGTTAGCCTACGCCTCCTGTATCGCAAACACACAACCGTATTTCTCTCCAAAAAGAAAGACAACTTTTAACAAGCGCTGAAAGCAGAGCCCCTCCTACCTGGGAAGGCTGCAATGCCACCACTGGTGAGTTGGTTGTAGTGGCGCTCCTTTGCTTCTTGCACTGACCTTGAAAGTGCTTCTACATCTGTCCAATCGAACCTGAGTTCATGCATGGGCATGGCATGCACCAACTTTGTTGTTGTCATGAATTCCAACCTTTTCAAAGTGACAGGGTCCTTAAAATGTACTTTTATGCACCGCAGTGAGCGTATGGTGCCAAAGGGTGGCGTGCATGCGTTAAGTGTGTGTGTGTGTGTGTGCTAAATTGTCTAGCTTTCTTTGGATGCTAACCAAGCACAGCTGTGTTGATACCTCTATGTACTTCACTTGACTACAAGGGTCACTGAATAATGAGAGCGATCCTCTTTTACAATTTACCTGCCAAGTGCTTCCTTGTAATAGGCCGCGCAGCTGCGTATATCCATGCCAAACACAGGGTAAAAGTCTTGGGGGAAAGCATGGGGAATGTCCACGTCTGTGACCTACGTACAAACGCAACGCACATAGGGCTGGCTAAAACCACACATATTCGCCACAAATGACCACACACATGGGAATTTCCCCTGCTAATAACTAATCACACTATGTATACTCGATATGTATGGTTCCAGCCAACCTTAAGTGTACAGCTTGTTGGCAAATGCATCATGGTGCAGAAGATGAGGAACTCGTTGCTCTAGTCCTTGATGTGTGCTGTCAAAGCCGCTCCTGCTCTTTCCTAAACTTGGTTTGTTTGTCTTGAAGAGTGGGCCATTGCTCAGTGTCAAATAACAAGGCTGCGTGTGGACTACAGGCAATGGCAGGGCGGCAGCAAATGTCGCCACCAAGTTGTGCTGCTCTTTTCCTTAGAAGCAAATTATTATTGTCAATAGTATTAATCGTAAATGAGTGCCAAATACATGCATGAACACACACACACATATTGCCCATGCATCTCCAGATAAGTCTCTCTCTCTCTCTCTCTCTCTCTCACACACACACACTCTCTCTCTCTCTCTCTCTCTCACACACACACACTCTCTCTCACACACAGAGGTTTACTCACACACGCACCTCTAAAATAGACCGTCTCAGAGCCTCACAGCTCGCGCGCTCGCTATCAACCATGACCCCATCGCAGTCCAGCACCAGCACCTCAAACCAAGCAGTGTTGCACCCTCTCCGCCCCCCCTCTACTGCACCATCCCCCTGTAATCCGCCTGCTGCTGTTGCTGGCAGTGCCAAACCACTACCAAGGGCCACTCCTGCACAAGCATCTGTGCTGCTGCCTTGAAGTTCTGCCCCCTGACTTCCCAGAGGAACACGACCAGGAGCAGCAGCAGCAGCAGCAGCAGGCACAGGGGGGACAGCCACAGATGGTTTTGCGTGTGAAGCAGCAGGAGCAGGGGGAAAGGTGGGCCGGGGGTTGGCAGCAGACGGGTATGAGGAGCCAGTGGCAGGAGCAGTGGCAGGAGCAGAAGAAGAGGGTGGTGAGGCGACGGCAGGGCGTGCAGCGAACGCAGGCGTGCCCATCGGTGCCATTGCTGCTAAAGGCTTAGGAGGGTGCATGGTGTCCAGCTTGGCCATGTGCAGCTGGAAGGCAGGCACGACCCACTGGCCTCGCTCGTTGCTGATGCCTGTGTGCGCGTGTGTGCATTTGTGTTGTGTGTGTGTCTGTGCACTTGCAAATGCGTGTGCATTGCGTGCGTGGGAATGTTATGCCTAAGTGTTGAGTGTACGTGCAGATAGTGGGGGAGGGTGCGCATGGGTTGTCCAGCAGCCACAGGGCAAGTGCCGCCCACCAGCCTTGATTGCTGCTAGTACCTGTGAGTGTACGAGTACACGGTGTTGGTATGTTGGTATACGTGTGTGCGCCTTTAATTGCACAAGCAGGTAATGATGTCCTACTAAGTAGCTTATTCATGTGGGCAACTAGGGACATGGTTCAAAGTGCAGCCACTATGTTACTGTCAGATTACAGACAGATTACAATGATTAATTTTTTCATCACAAAAAAGAAGCAGGAAGCGTTCAAATTCATTTGGAGAATGATAGCCAATTCAAGCATAACTTGCACGGGAGATGTTTCCACCCAAAAACAAACACATACACATGTTTCCAAAACTTAGAAGTGTCCCCAACCCCACTCTTTCCTGTCCTGGGGTTGAGCACCATGGGACAGCCATCACCACTGATATGTCTTGCCCCTATTAAGGATTCTGTGTCAGCTGGCCACCACACAGTGGGGTTGACCAGCATGGGACAGCCATCACCACTGGTATTTCTTGCCCCTATTAAGGATTCTGTGTCAGCTGGCCACCACACAGCTCGCCCTGGAGCTCCCCCTGCCGCACTGCTCACTGTCATGGCACTGAACAAAGAGATAAAAGCACACGCACACACAGAAACACACACAGAAACACACACACACACACCTGACCAGTTAAAGGAGCCCATACGAGCGCTGCACCCTGGGCAGTACAGCTTGCCCTGAACCGCTCCCACCACAGTGTCTGCCATCCACGAAATGGGCTCCACAAACAGGGAGGCAGCCCCATCTTCACCTCCTGTCATGGGAGTTGTCATAAAAGGGGTTACACAAACAGGGAGGCATCCCCATATTCACTTCTTGTAAAAGTGACGATTGCGTTTCCATTATGTATCAACAGAGCTTACAAAAAGAAGTATCTGTTAAGAATGAATCGGCTTCCTAAAGCTGATGCGGGCTTGAAGATTAGTCAAACGCTGAAAGGCAGGACGTGCGCACACACACATACACCTTGCTGCTGAGAGGGTAGGGTGGCCTTGGACGGCTCGTGCTGCCTTGTGGTGGAACCATAGGGCCCGTATCTGAACATGCGGTGCCCCACAGCAGCCTCCACAGGAAGGACCTGTGATGTGTCATGCACAAAATAACAGGGCGCTCATGGTATGAATGTATTTCTGTGGTGGAACCATAGGGCCTATATCCAAACATGCGGTGCCCCACAGCAGCCTCCACAGGAAGGACCTGTGATGGGTTACTCACACACATAACAACATGAAATTTATAGGGCGCTCATGATATGTTGTCGTGCAACATCAAAAACTACACTTTTGTAAAGTAAGAAATGGGAGCAGAAACAAATATTCAGGCGGCGGTGAAAACCTCCCCTCCACGTCAGTGTTTTTGATCGTGCATCCCTTCCTTTTCAGAGTGTGGGCCCTCCCTTACAAAGAAGGAAATACTGGTCTATGCAATACCTCCTCCCCTAAGTAACGGGGATACATAACGAAGCATGTGCATCATTGTTAACCCACCTGTCGAGATGTCGCCACCAGCCGTCGGCACTTTCGGCATCGGTACAGGGAGCACCCACTCTACAGGCAGGCAGGACAATGCGGTTGCGTATCTGCGCTGAAATGAACCAGAGCGTGCATCAAAAGGGGGGAATGATATGCGACACCTCATGCTAGCCAGGACCTGAATACGACAAAGGAGAGCAGTGCACTCTACTAAGGCTATTCAGAGCCTGAAACGGGCCAGCATGTAGGTCTCAAACACTTAGCGCTAGCTCAGGTCTCAAGCTAGCCAAAGTCTTACTACAGCAGTGCGGGGTAGATGTTCAGATAGGATTTTCGTTGATGTCAGCTTCAGCAGTGCATAAGTGCATGGCGGTAAGAGAAGTCGGATTGGCGCATGCAGCTGTTGCGATGGGTATCAATTACATGTGCAGTGACTCCTGAACATGTGCACACGCACGCACGTGCACATACGCACATACATGCACACACGCAAAACATACAAGCACACACTGACACACACGCACGCAAGCATGCGCATTCACACACCTTGGCTGCCGCCTGTGAGTCCTCTGGCAAAACACAGAAAGCATCCGGGTCCACCCACCCCTCCTCCTGTCGTTGCATGCCCACCTGCAGTACACACACAAAGCATACGGAAGCCACAACTTGTGGGCACTACCAGAGGCCACTTAGATTGATCTAATAGCGCATACACAAAGGTTTAAAGCTGTGTGCACACGTGCATTGTGTGTGTATGGGTGTGTAGAGGTGTGTTGGAGATGAACTAGAACGGAGCAAGTCATGCACCAACAAGTAGAACTGCAGCACAGGTTCAGGCACACGTTTTTGCGACTATTCCCATAAACAGCTCCCTCCTGCTTGCAGACTTGCCCCTGTTAGATGAGAGGCTTGGGCAAAAGCATCTGTCAATGCAGATCAAGCAATTTTTTTTTGCAAGAAGCCTCACACACAACACAAACACACGCATACCTGCTCCACACACCACATACGGTATACAGGGTGCTCAGGGTCTAGGGAGCAACGCATTTCTGCAAACAGATCAAGCTGTGCTTGGAAGCCCTCATTGGGGCTCACAGCTGGCCGCACACGCCGGATGTGCTGCACAGCCTGCGTGCAGCATTAGAATATTACAATAGATAGAGTGCTTGAGTGTGTGTGTGCCTGTCTGTATGTGCATGTATGTGTTTGAACGTGTGCATGTAGGTTAAACGCTTTGATATGTATCTACTGACATCAAGGAGCAAAACCTTGCAAGGCAGCCTTCACAAATCCTACAGATAAAGTTTGCCAGTTTGAAGTTTGCCAGTTTGAGGCTTGCCAGTTTGAGGTTACCAGTTGAGGTTTGCCAGTTTGAAGTTGGGTGCACAAATATCTATATGGCACAAAGACAGCCGCAAGGGGAGAGACATGATAAAGAATCACATGCACACACATATGTACATACACATACAGTACACACGTATGTACATACATACACACACGTATGTGTGTACACATTCAGTAAGACATCTGCTCCCTGCTCCTCCTCCTTGCCTTGATCAGGAATGCGGCTACAACAGAGGCATATTGTGTCACATGTATGCACATACACACACACACACTATACACGCGTGCACATACCTGCTCCCTACTCCACCTCCTTGCCTTCATCAAGTACGCGGCTACGACAGAGGCACTCCGCGAGACACCCCCCTGGCAATGGACAAGCACCCTTCCTGGTTTTAAGGGTGGCTGGGGGGAGAGGGCTGCAGGCCAAAAAAAGGACATGGTGGCATAGTGGTGTGCAGAAAGTGCGTGGAAAGGGCAGGTTGTAAATACACATAGAAACGAGGTATGAGCGGTCAAGAAGGCTGCCTAGTCTATTCGGGACGTGATGGCGGGTACCTGGGGCTTGAGGAATGCAGCAGGGCTAACACCCCCACCCCCACCCACCCACCTCACCCAAGCACACACACACACACACACACAGGGGCAATGATTACAACTGTGACATAGGACATAGGACACCCCGAAAACCAGTGCAAGCAGGCACAGTGTCTTGACACAGGACTCCGTCCTCTACTCACGCAATTTAAGTTGGTCACAACACGAGTATACCTTGAAGTATAAATGTGTAAGCCTCAGGCAGGTGGGTGAGCAGATTGGCGTCTTCAGAGTCCTTAAGGGGAAGATGCAGTGCTTTATAGGAAGACAGGTCCTTGTCGACAGGAAAATTCACCACGCTCTGAGGCAGAGAGTTTGTGTGTATGTGTGTGTGTGTATCTTTGTATATGAGTCTGTGTGTGTCTGTGTGTGTATGTGTATGTGTGTGTGTGAGTGTGTGTGTGTGCGCGCTAGTGTGCGTGTGTGTGCAAGTGCGTGTGCATGTGTGTATGCATGTGTCCATTGTACGTATGTTGCCCTCCTATTACGGCAGCACGTACCACAACATGCGTAATCTCAAGCGCCTCAAGCAGGACCAGGCTGCTCAGGGAGCCAAGGAACAGGCCTGCGAGGTGGAGACTGGATGCGATCGACGCCATGCTCTGTGTACTGCGTCCTTCGCATGCAAGCACAGATGCGTACCTGGCTCCACCTCACATATGGAGGAATCCTGGAACGATATGCCCGCAGCCATGCTGACTGACACAAGTGAGTACTCCTATCTGGTGCTTTGTTTGAAGGGGGAGGGAACAGAATGGAAAATAATTTTGCATAAGTTGGTTAAGGATCAAAGCGGTTGAGCAGCCAACCAACTGCTGCGCATTGAAATTAAAGGTGGAAGTTTAATGCACACTGTCAACCAGCTGGGTAAAGCACTGGCAACCCAGAGCTCACAACTGTGCAAGTTTGAAAGAGGGGTACGCTTGCGAATGGCCTCCACTGCAGCCCCAGCAGCGAAGAAGAAGGTTGAGCAAGGCTCTTTGGTGGAGGTAAAATATGCAGGCATATGCGCGCATGCGCACACACACACACACACACACACACACACACACACACACACACACACACACACACACACAAACACACACACACACACACACACACACACACACACACACACACACACACACACACACACACACACACACACACACACATACACACATACACATACACATACACACACACACGCACACACACAAGCATACAAACTCAATCACACACAAGCACACAAACAACACAAACACACACAAGCACACACATACACAACCCAAACAATTACGAATACAAAGATACGCAAACATTTTAACTCACACACACACACACGTTCGCTCACATGCGCCCACACATATATGTTCATACACAAACAAGTACAAACACACACACACGCGCTCTGTCTTTCCAAAGTTCAAGAAGAGAATGTTGCAACAACAAAACGCACGCCTCTCGTACCCCAATGCAGGCTGTTATGCAAGCAAGTCCAATTCCTGTCACTGACATCGGGGTTAACCTAGTGGACAGCTCCTTCGACAAGGTGCGTCGATTGTTACTTAGGCTAGAAGTACAAAGAACCTCTAAACCTAAAGCACATAGCATGGGCACATGCACAACAACTGCAAATACGGCTCTAAACACATGTACTGACTGCATCACGTACCAAGCCATCCAGCCATTTGCACACAACAAAGCCACGCCGCGCAATGCGCATGCACAGAACATGTGCCTGTGTTTTGCATCGTGCAGGAGCCCAAACTCATGGCCATCGTAACCTTTGAATGCTGTGTGCACCTCCTAAACACAGGACCGAGATGCTGTGATGGACCGTGCTCGCCGCGCAAATGTCACAAGTAGGTGATGGGCTGAGTTACAAATGGTGCAGACCAAAGTTTTGTAAAATGGCCCAGCATAAGGGGCCGCACTGATTGCAATTACACGCACACAACAAAGGTGAAATGTGCATACAAATGTGCATTATTACATGTTCAAACCTGAAACACACACACGCTTATACACTCGCACACACAGGCATGATAGTGACCGGCACCTGCCTTCGCACCAGCCTTGCAGCAAAGGAGCTCTGTGAAGCTACCACAAGCTATCCTCTCTACTTCACTGCCGGGGTGTGTGAAATGGTGCACATTTGCTCCTAACGCTTATAAACCACGCTCTTCCTTGTGCGTACAGTAATACCGCGCTGTTTCTCTCAACCATTGCCTGGCTAGGCTATATACCCATATCTACTTGTGTGTGAATTTGTGTGTTTTGCATTAAGATACTTCACTACCATGCTTGTGCTTTATGTGTGCATGTTGTTATGTGTGTTTACGTGTGCATGTTGTTATGTGTGTTTACCTGTGCATGTTGTTATGTGTATTTACGTGTGCATGCTGTTATGTGTGTTTACGTGTGCATGTTGTTATGTGTGTTTACCTGTGCATGTTGTTATGTGTGTGAATTGCACCAAACTGTTCGCATCACTGCCAGAGCTAACAACAAAAAAGCCTGCTCTTGATTTTGAAACGCCGTCTCCTACAAATAAGGGTTAGGCAACTGTTATATACTATATACTGATTGCATCAGATGTTTGCCATGCGACCGAGCTTAAGGCTGCCCTTTGTTAAAGTTTCCATTTAGTGCGGTCGGTCACAAAAGCCCGCTAAATAAATAAAAAATAATAAACAAGTTTAAGAAAATATACCATCTTTGTCTCCTGCTGAGGTAGATAAATGTAACTGCTTGCCCATAACGTCATCGATATAGGCACGCACCTCAATTCCTGTCAGAGTGTGCCCCCCTACTTTGGGCGTTTCCTTATTATCAGGTGTTTCTTTATTTAGCAAGGGAGTGGTATTCACTGCCTGCGCAGTAATTTCCCTCATTCACTGTTACTTATAGTAAGAACTTTAACTCCACCACTTGCTCAATCTCTCAGACCCAGCAAATTGACGCAGGTGCACCTGCCTGGCTGTCAGTCCTAGCAACCAGTCTGGACAGTTGCGCACGTCATGTGTTCAAACTTCTTTACAGATTAACGCAGGCACACCAGCCAAGGCTGAATCAACAGCAGCCATTCTTCATAACTCAGTCGCACTTCTTGACTGAAGGCCTTTTTTCTGTAAACCTTGTAATAACTCAGTAACAAACCACTCCTCTTGCTCATGTCGTGTGTGTTAAAACTCCTCGACCTAGGTGCACCCCCATACTGCAAAGACGTGTGAGGCCTCCACCACCATCCCAGAGCTGCGGCGCCTAGCTTCTAGCCCGCAATGTGTGGCCATCGGAGAATGTGGCTTGGATTTCAAGTGCGTGCAGTGCTGTGGCAGTAGGCGATAATGGAGGGTTGGCCAGAACCATATATCATATATATATACACCGTGTATGACCGTATATTTGGTGATTTCTCTGCCAAAATACCGTAAATACACCGTATATATGTGTTTCTGGCCAACCCTACAAAGACGGAGCCATCATGGACTCGAGGGTCGTTGATTTAATTTAGCTGCGTGCGATAATCAGGGTTATTGAGGGCCGAGTGATAGCTGTGGACATGAGATGAGTGGATTGCACTTTGTGTGTGTGCGTGTGTGTATGGCACCAGTCAATAAATGCAGGCCTGAAACCCTGCGATGAATTCCTTTACCTTGGCAAGGCTCCGTTCACTGACTTGCATTTTGTTTTAGCTTTTTTGCTTATCATGCTCATCTAATACTTACATGCTTTTGATATATCTCCCTTTTATCCTTCTCTGTGTGTATGTGTGTAATCGTATGTCAGTTGCGACACCTTTCTTTGCACCTCCTTTGCCGTCATCAATGCCTTACAATTCTGCCTTGCCTCACGTTCTTCGACGTTTTGCTGTTTCGCAGTCGCAACTTCAGCCCCCAAGACGTTCAAAGGCAGTGGTTTGAAGAGCAGGTGAGGTGCATCCACACCCGCAAAAGCCGCGTGCACTCCTACAGATATTGCACTACTGCTGTCTCTGATCTTTGTGTGTGTTTGTGTGTGTGTGTGTTCACGCAGCCGCTCAAGAGCTTGATAAAAGGTTTGCTACCACTTTTGACACATTAGGCAGGACTCAAACTGGAGTCATGGAATTATGGAATCATGGAATCATGGAATGCAGGTACCCTGTCACGATGCAGGTGAAATTGGCAGTGGAACTGCGCAAACCCTTGTTCATGCACTGCCGCGATGCAGGAGACAGCTTTGCTGAGATTCTGCGGTGCGTCTTAGTGTGTGTGTGATGGCCCGTTTGTATGTAAATGCGTGGGTGTGGGTTTTTTTGTTTGTGTGTGCGCATGCATGTGTGTAAGTTGTGCTGTTTGAGAAGTTGACTCCAAACCTTGCAATAAACCAACGGTCACATTTTGGAATGCGCTTGTCTATTAACACATTTTATTGCGCGGCCTTTCCTGCTTTGGAGCAGTCATCTAGTGCACACGCTCATGCACGATCAAAATAAAAAGCACACGTACACACAAACACCCCTGCTCCAGCGGTAATCATTGATGTTGTTTGTGGTCATGTGCTTGACACGTATGCACACAAACATAGGAAGTACGCCCCCTTGCCTGCTCCAGCGGTCATCCACTGCTTTACAGGAAGTAAAGAAGAGCTGGCCAGCTTCCTTGATCTGGGCTTGTGTATAGGGATCACTGGATGGTGGGTATGTGTGTCATGTGTACATGGTGGTGGGGTGAGGCTGTGATCTTAAGGAGGAGCCGGCCAGCTTCCTTGCTCTGGGCTTGTGTTTGGGGATCACTGGATGGTGGGTATGTGTGTCATGTGTGTGCATGGTGGTGGTGGGAGGCTACTGGATGCTTTGGGGGACCAAAAGGCTGTCAAACAATGGCTACAAGGGAAAGAGGATGGTGCATAGGTGTGCGCATGTGTATGCAGGCCTGTAATAGTGAGTAGAAACAGTGCATAGGTGTGCGCATGTGTGTGCAGGCCTGTAATAGTGAGTAGAAACAGTGCTAATGTGCTGGTGTGTACTTGTGTGCTAACGTGTCACGTGCGCATGTGTGCGCATGTCCACAAGTGAGCGGCCTGCCGGCGTCCCAATTAGCTGCATGCTGTTCTGCGCCGCCTTGTGCATGGGCACAGTGACGTTTTGTTTTAGACTTCTGTTATATTGTTTTGTCTAGAGTGCATGTTTGTAAAACTTAACAGTGTATGATTTATATGGAAACAACCTGGGGAACAACGAAGGGAAAGCCTGTGGCAGGCAAGCCCTACATCTTCTCCGTCTGCTTTTGTTATTGTGCAGGATTTGTGACGACAGACCAGAACGAGGAGGGGCAGAGCTTGCTTCACTGCTCTCCTTGATACCTTCTGACCGATTGATGATTGAGACGGATGCTCCTTACCTCGTAAGTTTGCTGCCCCTCAATCTAGTCATGTGCTTGTATGATGTATCAATGCAATTACGTGTTGTGAACTTATAGCTTATAGCAAGTAGAGTACAAGGCACACTGCCATGCCTGTGCCTTCCTTTTGTTGGTTTGCGCAATGACTTCACTGGCTGTGTATGTTATGCTGTATCTCAATTCCCGCAGGTACCCCGGACCATAAAGCCAAACAAAGCACGACCAAGCAGGAATGAGCCTGCACTCCTCTCGCACGTGCTCCAGGTGTGTAAAAAGGGTGAAGGGATGCTGTTGTTGTGTTTGTTTGAGTACATGGGATATACTGATGGCTGCAAGCTGTGTTGACTGCCACTGCGTGGACAAAAAGGTGTTAGCGTACTGTTCAGACCTTGTTGTGTCACGAATTGGAATCCCCTTGTGCAGCTGCATGGCTGTTGCACTTGTAAAGATTGAATAGGTTCAAAATCTCTCTGCGATGCTGTTCGCCCTTTTTTGCGCTTCCTTCTCTGAAAGCTACCTGCGTACCTTTGCTTCTTGTTTCTCTGTGCAGGCAGCTGCACATGCACTGAATCTGGAGCCATCGGTGTTAGCAGCAAGGACGAATAAAGTTGTCCAAACAGTTTTTGGAGTCCAAACCTGAAAGAACGCTTCTCCTTGCCTTTGCTTCTTTTTTAACCTGCTGCACTTAACTGGTGTTTGCATCCGTCTATTTTTTTAGGTCCGACTATTCCTTGCAGGAGTTCTGACCGTAAGTTCTGCACAAAATCGTTTACTTGATTGAAAAGCGTCTTAATGTAGACTTCACTAATGCATTCGTACCAAACTAGATCTGCCGCTAATAGTGGAAATGAGAGTAATGTTAGGAGGAGAGTTGCCTTGTCCCCAACAGATGACCGTGCCAATCCATACTATGAAGCCAACAGACATTCAACCAGACAACCGCGATACACACCTGATCAAAATTTAGTACTGTGTGACACTTTTCCTATCCAACAAGCAAAAAAGGCACAAGAACAACACAAGCTCCTGCTGTTGCCTTGCTTGCTAGGGCACCGTAATACCCTGTACCCATCGTACTGGGAGCAAGGACCCACAGGCACTATTTACAACAGCCATACAAAAAATTTGCTGCACCTCGGAGTAAAAGGCACAAAACAATACCCTTTATTTCTAATCCATGCTGGCGGTGTTTACACTATCTGGGTCCTCTCTCTCTCTTCTCATTATAGAGGATACCAGGAATATGGTTCAGATTTACAGGTTAAGCCATCAGTCAAAAAGTGCGACTGCTAGGCTGCGTATGGAAACAGTGTAAAAAGAAAAAAATCAATGATGTAGCACTAAGTGTATAGCTAAATGGTAGGGTTTGCACAGCCCAAGTCCACGCAAATATTGAGGGGTAAGTGGCAATTGAAATTCCAAGCGTAGAAATAAAAAGTGTACCTGCCAAACGTGAAACACACGAAAGGCAATGATATGATGAAGCAGGACGAGTCTAAAAGTGCAACTAAGCACAACGAGGTGTAGTACGTAGTAGAATACGATCCTCTTTACAAGCGCCCCAGTTCAGCTAAGGGAAGAGGTGGAAACATAAGTGCTCACTACAAGCGCCCCAGCACCGCCCAGCAAAGCGCAGACAGACAATGTGATAAGTACTCTCTAAAGACACCGTAAACGCCCCAGCACTGCCCAAGACACGAAATCCTGGCCTCTGGACCCCTCAAGTACTCTAGACACTTCGAGCGCCCCAGCACTGCCCAGGATACGAAATCCTGGCCCATGGACCCCTCAAGTATTCTAGACACCTCGAGCGCCCCAGCACTGCCCAAGACACAAAATCCTGGCCCCTGGACCCCTCAAGTACTCTAGACACCTCGAGCGCCCCAGCACTGGTGCCAAGGACACGAAATCCTGGCCCCTGGACCCCTCAAGTATTTTAGACACCGCAAGCGCCACAGCACTGTTCAAGAACATGGTTCAGGGAGAATGAGGAGGCTGGGCTTGTTATCACTGCCGGCTTAGCTTAATTAGGAGCAGGCTACTTTAAATTAAGCATTGATAGCATGGCAGCGTGGTCTATTGCGTTGTTATACTCAAGCTGATCAAGTGTCGAAGGGGTACAGGGCTCACTTACTGGTATTCCAATTTTTGCTGTACTAAAACTATTAGAACTGCAGTTTGCTGACAACCTCTCTTTGCTGTCCAATGTCCATAACCAGCTGCAGACCATGCTCAATAGGCTCAGAGTTTATGCCCACAGGAAATTTTGACGGTGAGCACAAACAAATCTGTTGTCAGATCAAATTACTGTCACTGCAAAGTATAAGACTCAGCACATCAACCAATGATTGCGCCTTCGGACCTAGAAAGGCCTCCAATGTGGAAAAAACATCCAGCAGAGGAGTGAGCTTGCATCGCTGTGGTCCCTAATACTTCTACCAGTTCTCTGGCTCATCCCCTTGCGCTCTCTCTGCACACACACATGTGTGTCTACTGGTGCCACTCATCTTTGATTGGCTCCCACACTGCTGCTCCTTCCCGGAGCTGGGATTAATGACTCAGGCAGATCTCTCGGCTTCATTTTGGTTACACATTAATATGACTAAACGAACAAATAGAATCGGAGACCTTACGCGGTAAAGGGTCTCTTGAGGGTCCCCTCTAAAGGTACCTCCTCCGCAAATACACTGTACAAACTGTGGACACGCCTAATAACTAACACGCTATACGAACATGCAGCGGTCAACTCCCTTCTCAGCAACATGCAAGCTGGCTTTCATAAAAAACACGACACAATTAAACAACTCTAAAATAATCTATGCTCTCATTGTAGACTTCAACTCTGCATTTAATACCACTGATCATGATAAGTTGAAAAAGTAAAAGTAAAAGTCTACGTTGGAAGTCACCAGCGTGCATTAAGGAAAGGCTCTCAACTAACTAGTGCTCACACTAGCCAGAGCCCCACCAGATAAGTTGCTCATTAATATGTTTGATGTAGTACAAAACCTCTACTATCAAGCGCACCAGGATCAGGCTGCCTTTGGGCTGTACAGGAGACATTTCAGTTGAAAGAGGAACAATTCAAGGAGACACACTTTCTCCATTCCTGTTCCTGATATACATGGAGCCGCTGCTTCGCTGGCTCCATGCAGGCAACAGGGGATACATGCACGGCCATGCTGATACCGACACACCCAACACCAAAGCCATAAACTGCACCAGCAGTGGGGCTTTTGCAGACGACCTGATCTGTCTCTCCGGCTCCTACCCAAATCTCCGGCTCCAAGTCATGAAACTTACCCAATACGCAGATTGGGCTCACCTCATAATTTTAGGCAAAAAGACGAAGGTCCATAGCGATGAGAACAAAATCCTGCGTGGCAACACTTCAGTGGCCGACTTTGCACACCACCAGCTGGCCAACAAGGTCTTAGTACAAGGCCAAGCAGCACAGTTCCTTAAGCCTGACGATCCTTTCCCATACCTTGGGGTACACATCAAAATGGACCTCAACTGGTCACACCAACTAACACACAGGACTACAATGCTTTCATTAAAACTAGAACGACTAAAAAGTTCTTTTGCTAGCCCTAAACAAACAATGGACATCATTCGCACAGCAATCGTGCCAAGCATAGCTACTCTTTTCCAGTTACCCCTTGCTCCCCAAGTGTCCTAAATCAATGGGATACACAAATTCTGGCAGCCATAAAAAGTAAGTAAGCTCTGGATGTGCACTTCAACTGCACTGCCCCGAGAAGATAAAACTACACTACAGCTTTAAAGCGCGTTCCTGAATCAAACGAACTTTTTTGTTTTCGGCGCTTTTGAACACGTTTTTTCCGTTTTTCCCGTTTTTCCTTGCGCTTTTGAGACTCATAAGCGCGTTCCTAAATCAAATGAACTGCTTGTTTTTGGCGCTTATGAACCCGTTTTTCCCGTTTTTCCCGGCGTTTCTCAGACTCAAAAGCGCGCTTACGAAAGTCATGAGCGCGTTCCTGAATCAAACAAACAACTGATTACAGACTCATAAGCGCGCTTATGAATTCCCATACACGCAATCCTAATTCCACAAACAAGCTTTAAAGTTCAAGAAACGCGCTCATCACACTCATAAACGCGCTTATGAGTCCCAAAAGCGCGCGTTTCTGACTCAAAAGCGCGCGCTTATCAGCCGTTGTTAGCGTGCAGAGCGCGAGAG
>Ga0307947_1000441_pt1:0-2500 | contig 29067 bp, 17 predicted proteins | sample OrgLakmetagen232_FD_201840 | JGI IMG/M metagenome (GOLD analysis project Ga0307947, IMG submission 201840) | Saline water microbial communities from Organic Lake, Antarctica - #232 | ecosystem: Environmental > Aquatic > Non-marine Saline and Alkaline > Saline | place: Antarctica: Organic...
ATTGAGCATCTTCCTGTGGCACAAAGTGCTGCTGATGGAATAATGCTGCCAGTCCAGTCCTTTCAGTTACTTGCAGCGGGGGGGGCCCTGGAGAATTGAGCCATCAGTCCTTTCACTTACTTACAGCGGGGGGTCCCTGGAGGATTGAGCCATCAGTCAACACGTGCAACTGCTAGGCTGATCATCCTTCATGAAGGACGAGAAGAGGCTTTTAAAGCACGTGTTGTTAAGTCAGGTAGCAGCCAATAGGGCAGTATTTTGTTGGCAGTGATTCTCAGATCTAGACCCTGTTCTGCTAAATAGATTATCTGCACTACTGCATGTCAGTGTAGGTAATTTGGTTGGCACCGCATGGTTCCTTTTGTAGGGCTTAGACTATCAGTGCACTTGCCATATTATGACGTCTTATAATCATATTTCTCATCTGAGTGTGAAGCGCACTGTCAGTGTGCAGGCAGATGGGGCGGTCTGCATTGGGGGAAAAGCCGCATTGGAAGGCGTACGATTGATTGAAAATTGTACCAGTGCGGTATCTCATAACATTCAATTTTCTAATGATGAAATATTGTGCGGGTTCGGGGAAAAAGCCGATGCCCGTGTCCATTAGTCTGGAAGACCCCCGTGTCGTATCGTGTGTGTTGTACAGATGCCCCCCAGAGGCATATATAGCGATGTAACCTTACTTTACTGTATGGATTTATTTGTGGCTGGCCGAGACCAGTCAGCAGCCGATCAACGAAACAACCTGGCTGAAGGTCATCCCCCATTGTAACCATTGTAACCATTGCTGGGACAAGCTCAATGTTTCGCACGCCTTCAGCGGCATACCTCAGCGCAGCACGGTCCTCTAACCAAAATGCATGGGCAGATCAAAATAGTACGCTGCTCCTTGAAGCTTTGCTCTGAAGACCTTTACCAGGCAGTCCGCTGCCAAAGAGCAAAGCTCCAACAATGAGCCGTACTCTAAAAACCGGCACAGGGCATTTTTCACCATCTTAATAGCAACAAATAAAAGGAAACAAATCCATGTTTGCACAGAAATATGGATGAACTTCGGATTCGGAAAGTGAAGAAGCAAGGGAATAACACCAAGACAAGTGGTCACGCTTCTTGGAAATCCTAAAAGTCCTTGTGCCAACGTACTAGAGGCCAGTTTCTGTAAGTCGCTCTTTGAACGTTGCATTATAATACAATTTCAAACACCAAGGCCAACCCCAGTCACCAGACCTACAACATCCAAAATGGTTTGAGGAAACACACTTGAAACTATTGTGGCCTCAGCACGAATGCACAATTAAACAATTGTTGGGCTACGCTACAAGGGAGATAGCATGACCACCGGATGGGGCTTCAGCGCAGCTTCAACGTCACCATGCCAGTACTCGTTGCAGTTGGTGTTAAGGTACCTGCATTCACAAAAATGTATCAACATTTTTATTAGTCAATTATGCAGGTTTGCAGTGTGGCATGTGAAAGTAAGGCTCATTCAGGTTTGCATGTTAAGCCGTCAGTCAAAACGTGCGACTGCTAGGCTGCCTATGTAAAGGCTCATACAGTGCGCCTCATCTTCTTCAAGGCAGCAGCAGATCAAGCACAGTACGCGTACATTACGACATGAAAGACAGGGTTGCTTAGGTTGGCGCCCTATCGAGCGTCCTAGCGTGCATCCTAGCAGCGTCCTAGCAAGTAAACAAACAAACTGAGGTGTTTTAAGTTGCACCGGCATCAGTGGTAGAGTGGTTCCACTTACCAATCAACAGTCTTCTTCAACCCATCCTCCCAGCTAGTCCTCTCCTTCCAGCCCAGCTCAGCCAGCTTGGAGGAGCCAATGTAGTAACGCCTGGGTGCACATAACGTAATAAATTCAGATGTAACGCACTGCATTTTGTCTTATTAGTCCTGTAATCTTGTAAACAAATAACAATTTTATGTAGTGCTCGGAGGGAAGGAATTGCAGGCCCCACGAGGCTATGCTAGCAAGACACTTCATTGATTTCATCTCTTGGGTACCGAGGAAAGCAATTTTGAGCGTGATTGCCTAGTATTACAGCCTGAAAAGCGCACTGCACCACACTTCCAACGCACCTAAGCAAAAATAGGCTGCACCCACCTATCATTGAACGCACGGTCCTTCACGTTCACAATTTTGTTGATGTCCATGTTGAACTTCTTGGCAATGTCGCGTGCTACCTCAACCACGGTGCGCTCGCTGTCGGTTCCGATGTTATAGACTTCGCCTACAGTCAGGGTTGTTCAATTCGTTTTTTGGGAAGCAAGGGTTCTATAAAGTTCGTGAAAGTTCTAGAACCCTCGAACTGTTCGAAGGGTTTGATGTGCAATTTTGGGAAACGGGCCCTTGGGCTCCTCCCCCCACTTTCAAATCTTCCCAATTAGTTGTGTATGGTTATAATAATCATAGGGGGAAAAAAGGGGCCGGAATGGGACCATGTCATCATCGTAAAGCAGAAGAAGGAGCACCTTCAGGTGCAGTGCAAGTGCC
>Ga0307947_1000441_pt1:7500-29067 | contig 29067 bp, 17 predicted proteins | sample OrgLakmetagen232_FD_201840 | JGI IMG/M metagenome (GOLD analysis project Ga0307947, IMG submission 201840) | Saline water microbial communities from Organic Lake, Antarctica - #232 | ecosystem: Environmental > Aquatic > Non-marine Saline and Alkaline > Saline | place: Antarctica...
TCCAACCATGCCCTATCCTGACAGCGTGCCGTTTTCCTTCCAAGCTACTTCAGGTGAGCAAGGGCCTTGTCTGCGTTGTGTGCAAGGCTCCATGCAAAAACTGTCTCTAAGTGCATAAACCTAGGCCCACGGAATTGATCCACAGCATCACCACAGGAAGACTCACAAGCTTCAGAACCCCCTCCTGTAACATTCTCCATTCCCACTCTGCATCAGGTGACCCACCCAAAAAGCTTTGGGCATCAAATGGCCAGCCTGTTGTAGCAGGGAAGCAAGGAGAAAGCATACCACAGGTGCGTTTGAGGACTCTCATTTAGCCTATATGGAATCGCAATGTATGCAATTGTTGAGCTGTGAGGTCATTGCTATTTTGCTTAAGTTTGGCTCAGGGAAGGGCTGAGGAACGTGGAGGGCGCAGGACTACTAATAATTGGGCGGGAAGAGAGGTAGAAGCTTGTTTTCTCAAGAAATGACTCCTTGATTATAATTCCAAAGCCTTTTGTGCAGTGCGTGTTGTTGCCATTGATCTGCATTTTGCCTCTGGGCCCTCCTTAAAGCATGCTGGTGCTCAAGGCATAGTACAGTAACAAAATGAATTCCGCTATGGGATGCTGGCAAGGGAGGCACGCTTTGAAGAATAAGGCCTCTCGGCACTATGTTAGTAGCAAGCACCCTCTTGTCAATTTATGCAGGATTTCCACCAGAGCCACAACGTGCCTTCTGCAGAGCTTGGCGCTTCAAGAGGCAGTGAAAACGGGGAAAGTAGCGCATGTGAAACTGACGCTTTGGAGGTAGGTTCAGGGTCAGAAGTAGTACAGACTGGAGAGGTTCAAGCCTGGCAAACAAACAGCATATCAAGAAGTTGGTAATGACCAGCTTTGACCAGGGGATTTCAGCTTGGTGTTACGTGCCGTGGTGGAAAACCACTTTCATACATTGAATCAACTGGGTTGTTTGGTGGGTAAATGAATTACAGGTGAGGCCTCTCGCAAGAAGCCAAAATTTGATACACTTTGGCGAAAGCCCCCCTCGTGGGGGCGTGAGCCCCTAGCGTTGACTACTTCCCACTCAACTTCCAACAAGCTTCCCCAGGCCCACCCAGGGCACCTCCTGACCTTAGACTTTGGCTGCCCCAGTAAAATAACTCATGTGGCAGCCCTGTGTGGTCAGGAGAGTGAGGGAGGCAGGGGGTGGAACGGCAGGGCCTGATTCTTGACGAAATTTGTAATTGGGGCCAAGCAAGTTCTGGCCAGGCCCACCCATTGCACCTCCCAGGCTGAGACCCAGCATAGGCTCATTACAATAACTAATAACTCGTACTGTGCCAGAAAATGTCTGGGGCCCTGGGGTGCTGTGTGTAAAGTGTTAGGAGGTAAATTTAGGCTTGGCAGCTTCCTGCAGCTGCCCATAATTCCTCAACCAGACCCCCAGACCACTTCCTGTCGGTGCAGTATCTGTTAGCACACTTTCCTGGCTGCGTTTGCTGTGTCAGGGGCCTGGGTGTGTTCTGGCTGCAAAGTTCACAGTTGGCCATGCAAGCATGCATTTTTGAGTTTGGATTGAATCAATGCTGTTTTTGATGGGCTAAATGAATTTTGTTTAGTTAAATGTTCTTGACGCGCACAAGTTTGCTTGGATGGGACCCTTCGGGAATGCGTCCCATGTTGGCTTGGAGTGCTCGTGGGGCATGGATCGCACGGTGCAGGTGCTTGCTGCGCACTGTGTGTTGAAGCGGTGTTCAGACCTTGTGGCCAATCCGGGCACAAAGCTCGTTCCTGCCCTGTCCTTTAAGTAGACAGGGAACTGCAGCAGCAGCACATCCTCATACCTGCTTCAGCAAAGTCTGCTCCAGCACAGTGTTGTGCACACCATTACAGCGTCTGAGGGGCAGCAAGGTGCACACGCAGGCGTGCACGCACACATGCGCACACACGTGTGCGCACGCGCACACACACACACACACACATATACTCACATCTTTGCGCGCGTGATGGGCTTCGCCAACTTTCAGCGTCGCTAGCGACGCTCCCCCCACTTGTCCCTGACCTTGTTAGATAGAGGTGAAGATAAGGCTCACACCAAACCCCCGTAATCTGTATGGGCTAGCATCTCCATTTGACTAAATTGTACCAAAACAGTTATGTGTGATGGCCTGAGAGCTTTGGGCTTGCTTGCTTTGACGCCTAAGGTGTAATTGCTGGATTGTTCTGGCATTTTGCCATGCCTCGTTAAGAGGTACAGTGGACAGACCCGTGTACACCTTTCACTAGGATTGCAAGCCCCTTTATGAGGAAAGCATGTGTAGAGCTTGCGCTTGTAATTAAAGACATCGGCAGCAGCCTGTAAACATCCAGAAAATTGTATACTGAGGTATATACAGAGGGCCTTATTGGTTCTTTACTTTTGAAGAACCTTGTTTGCGTAGCTTGACACCTGCAATTTGATTATCAAAGGTGTGCTTTGCAATATCAAAAGTGTGATACAGTAGCGAGCGGGGGTGAAAACTTCGCAAAGCTGTAGCGGGCGTCTGCTTCATTTGCGTGCTAGAATATGCTGTGACTTTTGCCAAATTGCGCGAATGAATGTGCATGTGTGTGTGCGTGCGTGCTTGCATGTACAAAAGCTTGCGTGTTTGTGTACCTTTGAACAAACACAAATGTGTGTATTTGTAAGTCAGCGCGAGCTAAAATTCTTGCAGCTACTTTCAGAAAGACAACTTGTGACACTTGAGATGTGACACATACTCGACCTTCCACACATGCGCTTACCCGTCAGGCCTCGCAGCAGCAGCCTGCATCCTATGCTGGCCTGTCTCCTAATGCGAATGGCAACAACACAGCTAGACAGGGAAAGGTGAGTACGTGATTTGAGCTTGGTGCAGCTAGATGATGTGTCGCAGATGCTAATGCATTCACAGTGCGTTTCTAATGCGTTCCTGGCAGTGTTGTGGCACTGGGTTCCTACAAGTTTGCTTCCTTATAAACTCGTGTACGCTCCAATACCATTTCAATTACTTGTAGAGGCCTAGAGGTGGGACAGGCAGGAGTGAAAAGCGCCCAAAGGATCCACAGACAGCCTACAACTTTTTTTGTGCCAAGGCACATGCAGATATCAAAGGTGTGCAGAGCGAGGTCACGCTAAAAGAGTGGAATAGTGCTGCCACAGTCTCTGCCACTTCAGCTAGCAATTTACAACCCGTACAAAGAGCAAACACGTTGGCTTGCCAATGGTGTGTAAGACCTCCAATATAGACCTCAACAAAATAGGAGACCAAGAATAAACAGGTGTCAAGGTGCATGTCGACCCACCTGTTTTGTCAAGAATCCTTTTCAATTCAGCAATTTCTTACTTGGAGCCATCAGGGATGACCACAGTTTTGCCTTCGTGTGTAAGTGTATGTGTGTGCGTGTTTGCATGCACGTGTGCGTGTGTGTGCATTTGTACCCAAATTTCAACAGAAATTTGTGAAGTCCGGGTTTAACCGATTCCGTTGGAAGCACTTTGATCCTGAATAGCTCCGCGGTCGGCCGTCCGTTCCGCGTAAGATTCTGTCAGATAATTAGAGCGCGAGATCCAAAGTCTGTGTGTTCAGTTTCGTGGCGAGCTGTGAGGGTCGGACTTTTGGTGACGAGAAGGGCTGCAGAGCGGCGCGTTGTGACGGCCTCAAAATGCGGGATTTACTGTTTCAATTCTTACTTGATTCCGTTTAGGAATCGTGCAGTAATCATGCGCCGTCACTTTCTGTGGCTGCTGGAGACCGACGAGGAGGGATTTTTTGCCGGCCACTTTTTGATGCACTTCAATGCCGCTGTTATAAATTACTACTTGGCGTAGTCACGTCATGTGCATTATGTTTCTAGATACGAGCACAGGTCTGCATGGAGCATGGAGCGTGCCTTGCTAGAGGCAACGCGCAAAAAAACTCATGAAACATACAGAAATATTTGTAGGGATTCTGGAAGTCAGAGATGCTGCTTGCTTCCGTAGGCCAGGAATAATCAGGCCGACAAAAAATCCATCCCGAGCAAGATGAAGTGCATGCACTGACAAATTAGCTAGAAACAAAACTCAAAAAAAATGGCACGTGGAAATTTGGGCGGGCGGAGCCCTTCTATTTATGTATGTGCGTTATAAATAATTTGTACCTAATTATGCTTGGTTTTGTGCAGCGGACAGTCCCAGCACTACTTTCAATGCAATTGCTGGAAAGCTTGGAGAGCTGTGGAGGTTTGCGACACCCCAGCAGAAGAAGCCTTTTGAGGTACACCATTCCTAGCATCACTGCTTCCAACCATATTAACTTTATGTGAGCTTCAGGTCCATAATAATAACTTTGTGCTTGATGAAACAAGGATGTGCTTTAAAAAATGTAAGCACAGTTTGTAGAAGTTAAACAAGGCATCTCATGCTAATTGCTAATCTCCACCTCTTAGCACACAAGGAGTGTTTGCCAAAGCTATATGCATTGTCTATGCATGCTTGGAAATTTCCAGCTAAAAGCTTTGTGTGTCAACTGTATATTGCTTACAAGTTTGCAAATACATGTGCAAATTTCTCAAGATTCCCCTGCTAAAAGCGTAAATTGGAGACGTGCATGCTCATGTGTCCCTAGCCCATACGTCGCACAGGACATGGCAGCAGCTGATAAGGAGCGTGTCCGATTGCTGCAAGCTCGCTGGGCAGCTGCCCACCCAGAGGCTGCCGCGCAGTTCATGGCCAGGCGAGGCAAGTCTGGGCCTAAGCCCACCGGCTTGGCAGCAAGACATGCACACCCTCCAGAACAGCAAGCCTCAAAGGTGCAAGACACTAGCAGTGTTCCAGCAGCAGCGGCTTCAGCGGGTTGGCAAATCTCACCAGCAGGAGTTTCGGCAGGGATTGATATGCCAGGCAACCACACACAGCATGGTGTGGCAAGGCAAGTGTTTGCTTGGTAGATTGCACGCGACTTCTGCATATGAGCGTATAGTGCGCCCTGAATTGTCAGGACTATGCAGATCAGACTCAGCACGCAACTCACTGTAGCACTACCATGATTGTGTGTGAACAGACTCTGGTCAACAAAGCAATATTAATGTCGGCTTGCACTATTTCACAGACATGACTGTGTTTGCCTCCTCTAATAACAGACATGACAGAGGCATACAGCAGTTCCCTGGGTTGCCAAGCAGCCTGCAGCCAGCTGCAGATGCTCCTGAAGTCTCTAGAAATTTTGACGACGAGCCCTGGAGCACAGGCAAGGAGATTGAGCGCCAGGAGCATGAAGCCAGGGTGGGTTTACCAAAAACACTGCACAATATGAGTAAATGTACCATAAAGGAGCTCAATTCTGTGATCAAGTAGACTGAAGCCGGAGGTTCAAAAGAGGTCGCACATCTGTATGATAACTATCGTACTGCTATTTAAACTCGTGAGGCAAATGCGTGCACCAAGGGAACAGTTTTAGTGCAGGGTCATACTAGTTTGTTTTGGGTTTGTTAACGGTTATCAGCAAGTTACAAGATGGAATGATTTGTCGTCGTGCTATTTAATGGTACAAATTTCGCCCTTTCTGTGCAGCAGCAGCCACAAAACAAGGAAGCTGAAGCCATGGATACCGATGACGACGACAAGGACGGCATGGAGACAGTGAGTTCTTTAGAACTGCTTAGAGGATGATTGTCAGTTGTAGGGACAGTGCACCAAAAACCATCATGCCTGAGGAAGACGGGCACAGGTTTGTCTTCTCTCAAGTTTGGGAAAAGTGCACCAGAGTTAACGGTGTATGTTCCAGGGGTATTTGTGTGTGATGTGTTGCATTATGAATAGGCAGGGTCAGCCTATTAGCACCTGCTTCTGCGTTTATTTTACAAGGTGGTCTCCTGTAATTTTGGCTACATAAATAGGTTAATTGTACACATTTTGTTTCAAAGTTTGAAACTCAAATGGAAGGTCAAAATAAATGTTGGCTTGCTAGCAGCTCGAAAGTAGATTTTAGAGCATGCATTTAGCTTTTGGCAATTTGACAGAGGAACAATCCAGACCTTGTGTTGTAGAGAAGAGGGAAAGGCGTAAACAATTAATCATGAAAGGAGGCAGCAGCACTGTAAATGAGATGTAATTGCAATGCTCTTGCGTATTGAACTTCCCCTTGCTTGTTATCCCGCTACCTCGCCGCAAAGGCTTCTTCCAGCTCGTTCTAAGTAAATGGTGCATCAAGCCGTTCCCATTTGCGTCACCTCAGGAATCTGGGGACAATGGCGAGCAAGGCGGTCTAGACAGCCCAGCAGAAGGTGACAATGGCACAGTCAGTACCCAGCAAGAAGAGCAGGCACAGCGCAAACCTGGGGCAATCATGAGCAACAAGCAGCGCTTTATCAGTCAAGCCATGCTCCAAAAGGTAATCTGCCCCTCCCCTGCTGGTGACGTCTGATTGCGAACAATTAAGGTAGAAGAGTTTTTAGTGTAGGCAAATGGCTGGTGAGCACCACATTGCGTATATTTTGTGACAAACACAAGGCTTGTTGAATGCAGTATGCCTGCATGCTGAGACAGAGTGGATGTGTCTTTGTGTGCTGCAAAAGCAAGTACGCTTTCACGCTTTCTGTTGTGAACAACAAATGAGGAATACACGCATGCCTTCGCAGACGTACTGCTACCCAAGGGACAAAGCTGCCAAGTACCTGAACGTCAGCGTGAATCTGCTCAAGCGCATCTGCCGAGACAATCGCATTGAGCGATGGCCCTACCGCAAGCTGCAGGTTCGTCGTCTCAGTAAGCCAGTAATAAGATAGTAAGACACTTGTGCTCTCAGTAGCGCAGTTAAGTGGCATCGGCATTGATGCAGGAGCTCACACGTACGCTTAAGACCCACCCACATCCACACACATATACACTACGTGCAGTCTTTGGACCACCTGATCAACAATGCTAAAGAACAGTCTGGCTCTGATCCTAGAGGCGCAACAGAAATCATAGAGTGAGTGATTTGTTGGTGACGGGATCGAGCGCTCCCGCAACCCTACGCCAGGCCCTGCGCTGTACGGCACAGGCTTGCTCAAAGCTGCTGAGTCTATTTTTAAAGGCTCAGCTACCACCTGTGTACACATCAGATCCAAACCCTGCTCCACATTATATTTCAATTGCTTCTTAGGGAGCTTGAGCAATTAAAAGAAGAAATCTATGCCAACCCAGATTTGGAGCTGGACGATCGGATCAAAAAGCTGCGGCAGGTCAACTACAAGAACGACTATAGGCAGCGATGCCACCTTGACAGAGTGCGTGCTTTGGGCAGCTGTAGTTTGGCGCAGCGTGTGAGGCGCGTTGCATGTGCTATTCGTCCTTTGTGTTGTGTCGGCCCTGTGTGCTTGCCACCCTCCCTGGGGGCCTGCAACTTTTACAAAGTGGGAAAAGAGGCTTCTTATGGGCACAAAAACTCACCCATCCTTGGGCAAATTACAAAATTTCAAGCGTATTCAATGGTCTTGCAAGGATGTGGTAAGGGATGCCCAGTGTGGATGGAAGTGACGTGGAGAGCCTCAACTTTTCTTTTCCATGCTTGCCCCTTTTTGTCACTCAAGCTGCACAACGACAAGAATCGGGTTGTAGTGAGGAAGGAACTGACAGTGCAAGTGTAAACAAGCAGCTTGTCCTACTCATCTCCCTTCCAATCGCTCGGCCTGCAGAGCGACCAGATTCCATTTGGTAGAACACCGTTTCCCAAGAAAGCACCCCCTCCCTCGGCAGATCTGCAAGGTGCCATGGCTGCCCTTTCCCAGAACCAGCAACAGGACGAGCAGCAGCAAATGCAGGTTTGTCTGAGCCGGACGTCTGCACTAGCGGCTATTTACATAAGCGGGCTGGCTGGCAGGGGGGTTGTGGTTCCTGGCCAAAGCCTGCCGCATTCTAGTCACAGGGTTTTTGCAGCTTGCCATTCTGGTAGCGTACCTGTCAGGTGTGCGTCTACTTTGAACCGGAACTACAACCTGTTTCTCGTGCATTCCCTTAACAGGAGGAAGAGTTGCGAGAAGAGGAGGAGGAGCGACAGGAGCAGGAAGAAAGGCAGGAACAGGTGAATGAGGGCTTTAATTGAACCCAAATGTATTGTAGTTAATGAAGCAAACCTGCACTTATATCTGCTTGGAAGCACTCACGACCCTTGACTAGGTAGGTTTATTTCTGCAATCTTGGTTTTAGGAGGGGCCGAGTGTGCAAGCCGAAATGGGCCAGCCAGAATGAGTTTCCAAAGCCCCCCCAGAAGTAACAGCTCGAAAACGTTTGCACCTGGGGACTATAAGTATAAGGGGCTAATTTGGGGTCCATTTTGGCCCTGTTTTGCCCTGTCTTGGTAGGATTTGTTTACAAATCCAGAGGATTATGTCACAGTTGACCAATTTCTGTGCAAGTATGCTTCGAGGCAAAAACCTCAGTATTGGCTTGCATATTTCTGGAAGATTTATCGGCAAGAGCAAAAGGGTCTAAAAGTCTTGGCTATTACTGCCCACTGTCGTCCACTCCGGTAGGTCTAGTCCATGCTCCAGTCGCACTGAACTTCATCACTCATGGGCAGCCAAACAGCTACCTTCTAAAAATGCACCAATCTTGCCAGGCCCATGTACTTGGTAATTTTGGAGGCACACTTCTAACTTCCAACCCTCTTTCTCTGCTCATTTTCGAATTCTGAACAGAAATGTTTGACTGGAACCTGCATTTTTGTCAATTGATTGGACCCGGCAGAGAATTGGACTAAAATGCACACCCTGAGCAATCGAGACATGCCCTGACTCTCCACAATATCCATTTAGAAATGTTTTGTATGGTTAAGCCCCCAAAATGGTAAGAATTAAAAATAATTGCAAAAGGCAAAGCTTGAAATATTTGCCCAAGCCGTTTTAAGCAATCTAATGTTAAGCATAGGTTCTGATTCTGTTTGGGCACAGGAAACCGTGCATGGCTTCACTCTGCAGCTCTTTCACCATCAATCTCCTGACATTCTCAACCCTTCCATTCACGTATACACATGGACACGCACGCTTGCTGGGCATCACCACACTTTTTAGGAAAAGGAGTGGGAGCGTGAGTTGGAGGAGCAGCGCATGCAGAAGTTACAACTTCAAGGGCAGCAAGCAGCTGAAGTGCTAGCTGCGCCAAGCGAATTGCCACAGCTTGCTTCAACAGCGCGCCATTCCTACACTCCACGCAATTCTCAAGAGGCCCTGGTGTCTCTGGGGGTTGTGGCCCAAAAGCCTGATGGGCAACAGCAGCAAGCCACCCCTCTGTTGCAGCCGCCCCAGCAGATCACCTCATTGTCTCAAGGGGGCCCTGAACTGCAAACTCCACTCAGGTCAGTGTAGAGTTCAGAAGCGTTGCATAGGTGGTACTCATAGATAAGTGGCTTACCTCCACACATCAAGTGGTGTTCAGTTCAGTACATTATGCCACAAATGTAGTACCTTCAAGGTAGTAGGGTACCTCCTCTTATTTGAAAACACGCACACACACAATACAGTCGCAGTGCTACTGCCGCCAAGGCTAGCGTCGATCGCAGCCAGAGCCCTAGCTACGAAGAGCAGGCGATTAGCCTCAACCCAAGCAGACCTGCTGCCCCAGCCTCTTCTTCTGTTCCTCCCGCTAATGAGATCATTCCAAAAGGGTGCAATGGTAAGTGCATCATACGTGCCAATGAGCCCCTAACAGGCTTGTGACAGTTTAGCTAGGACCAGCCAGGACCCCCTGCACAGCACGCACACACACACACACTCCCTCTTGTCCTGTATGTCTCTCTCTCTCTCTCTCTCTCTCTCTCTCTCTCTCTTTCTCTCTGCTTATGTGTGTGTGTCTGGACTCCATTGCAGCTTACAGAAACGTTAACAGAATGTCAATAATCGTGATTTTTTGCCTTTTGCTGCGCAGGTGTGCAAAGTTTTGGTGCTGACAGTGCACTTCAAAACACATTTGGCGGCGACTTTGTGAGTGAAGATGGCTGCATTGATGGCCAGCCGTATGAGCCTGAAATGATCATCCGACTCAGCACAGGCGGCGAGGAGCGCACACTGAGGCGCTCCATGCTTGCTAGGGTAAGATGAGGGGATTTGAGTACATAGAAGGAAACATGAGCAAACAGAGCCATAAGTGGCTATGTTTGTGGATCAGATAGGTCAACAGATAGGTCACCTGCAGGCAAATCCTTGGACAGCATGAAGGTGATGTTGTGAAAAAGGCAGGTACAACCGGGAATAGTTAGACTTAGGTATCTGCCAGCAGTACGTGGCCTTGTGCACCAGTCAGTATTGATGAAGCATTGACTAAAGTTCCTCGATACGCCTATCAGGTGTTCCATCTTCCTATCCAAGCTGCTGCGGACGCATTAAACATGGGCCAGACGTGGCTCAAAAAGATCTGCCGTGACTTCTCCATTGACCGCTGGCCCTACCGGAAACTGCAGGTGCGCTACCTTGTTAGTTTGCAGAGCTTGTTAGTCAGGTTGCAGAGCTTGTTAGTTTGCAGAGCTTGTTAGTTTGCAGAGCTTGTTAGTTAGGTACGCTACCTCGTTAGTTTGCAGAGCTCAGTGGCACACTTCATACCAAAAGCTGAGCTTGAACTCACTTTGCCTGCTCTCTGGTCCCTGGACTGCTACACGTCATAAAAGGCGCAGAGAATAAAAAAAACACTCACTTCATCCTATCAACTGTGGTGTATCTCCGCTTCAGTCCCTGGACCACCTTATCAAGAGCGTGGAGGACCAAGCAGGCTCAGATCCAGCTGGGGCCAATGATATCATCAGGTATGCATGCTCTTTGCCAGGTACAAAGCAGAACAAAGGTAGCTGCTTGCTAGGAAGGCAGCGGAGAGTGCATGATAAGTCACGTTGTGAATGTACAAAGTGTACTTGTGATGTGTGCTTGTGGGATGTACCGCACATGCTCGAGCAGTAATAAGCTCTTCCAACAGTAGCAGCACTTTTGGGCCACACTATTACCACTGTATTACACCCATTGTAGGGAGCTGCGGCTGATTAAGAAAGAAATATATGCCAACCCAGACGCGAAGCTGGATGACAAGATCAAGCGACTACGCCAGGCAAACTACAAACTGGAGTACAAGCAGCGCCATAATGTGAGCCCCTTCCAGCCTATTCCGATGCTTTGCCTTTCAGCAGCTGCCTGCATCTTAACTCTGATCTGATACATCCTGTGTACAGAAGAGTAAAGAGAAAATATGCTCACAGCTTTTAAGACTGAGAGCCCCTTTGCTGTAACGGCTTTGCCGTCAAGACTAGTCTTGCATTCTAGCGCTTGAGCTACAGCCTAAAGCACTCTCTCAGAACACTCACTCAAACTCAATGTGCAGGAGTCATGTCCATCAGCTCCCAACGCTGGTGCTGGCTGCAGCTCAGCTGAAAAGCCTCGAACCCAGCCACCTCCAGGCGTTATAGGATTACAGAATGCAATGGCCCAGGTGCATATAATCTTCTTGAAGTATAAATTGGGGGGACTGAAGCTTTAAATTGCCCCGTGTTTGTCATGTGAAGCATAAGCTGCTCGTGCTCGTCATGTTATGCGGTTGCTTGTGCTTGAGTGACCATCATATAATAAAAAATAGTAGCTGGTAGCTTGACAGATGTGCAAGCATGTGAGTGTGTGTGAGTTGATGTGATTGTTTGGCGTCAGGCAGGAACGGTGGAAGTCTGAAATGGCAAGGGGACAAGCAACATTGGGGCTTGATCTACTAATAAGTTATGGAAGTCTGATCATCATTCTTCCCATGTCAAAGTTGTTTAACAGCATGTGCGTAGGGTTGGCCCAAACCGTATAAGTATATATACGTACCGTATATATATATATACGTGTGTATAAATAAATTTTCTCCGTACCCGTATTCGTATACACCGTACGTGAATTTTAGCCGGCTTATATATACGCCGTATAATACATATATATACAATTTTTTCGTATAAATACGTATATATACGGTCTGAATGAGTGGTCGAAAAGTGACCTTCAACTGGCCTTCGAGACCACGAAAATCCAAAGCCCTGCATCCGGGATAATATGAACAATTGTTTTTGTGGTATTGCCGTGTCCCTCGTGGAAGCGAATCCGTGATGGTCCAACAGCAGCCAGTGGTTCGACAGCAAGGAGTTCAGAAGCAGCAGCACCAGGAGCACCAGAGTTTGAGTATTAGCAGTGCATGCAAGCCAACCCCACTGAAGGTTTCCAGGGCGGAGATGATGCAGGATCAGAAACGACACACGCACACCCTTCACGCATATGTGCATGCACCCACCCCTGCATGCGTGCACATCTGCATTCACGCACCCCTGCACGCGCACACATACATGCACGCAAACCTGTGTGCACAGATGCACGCACAAAAACACACATACGTGTGAAAAGGTACATGCACGCGCATTTACACATGTACGCGCACGCACACATACACGCATGCATGTACGAACCTTAGCACGCACGCAAATGTATACGCACATGCACGCACCCACGCATACATACAACCATAAGCAAGCACGCGCACATGCATATTCGCGCACACGTAAGCAAGCACACGCACACACACATGTAAGCATGCACACACACACGCACGTAAGCATGCGCTTGAACACGTGTGCATGCACGTGCGCATGCATACAACCATAAGCAAGTACACGCACACGCATATTTGTGCACACGTAAGCATGCACACGCACACACACACACGGAAGCATGCACACGCACACGTGTGCATGCACACGTGTGCATGCACGTGCGGAAACGCACACACACATGCACGCACACGCACAAGTACACGCGAGCATGCACGAATCCCAGCACGCGTGCAAATACAGACGCACGCACAACAACACGCATGCATGCATGTACCTCTTTTTACACACACACACACACACACACACACACACGTGTGCATACACAAACAGGGTAATTTGATGGGGCGGGGGAAGAGGAGGGGTCTCGTGACAGTGACCGTGTTTGCCTGTGTGTTTTGGCCTCTTCGGGCAAGCATAGCTTCCCAACCTTTGATTGTTTGGCACAACTAAATTGGTTACGTTTATACAGCTCTTCAAGAGCTACAAATTGAACCCCCTAAAATTAAGTTCTGAGATGGTCGAAATTTTAAATTTATGGAATGTATACGGTTTATACGGAATATACGTATATATACAGTTTAGACAGCGTATATATACGTAGACGGAAATCCCGAATACGGTTTGGGCCAACCCTAAAACATGTGCGTGATATGATAATTTTTATCAACTGGTTGCATTTTTGGGTGATTCCTAATGTATCAGACATCTTGTCCGGGTGAAAAGCCTTCCTTGCACCTAGCAAAGGGTTTGGCTTTACCAAGCTCGGTCTCATTGAGCCTCGTCCTCAAGGCAAATTCTTCCTAAGTAAAAGAAATCGTACTGGAGTTGCAGAGCTACCCGAAATGAATGTGCTGCTGTTTATATGCGTCCAGGCCCATGCACAGCTCATAAAGAAGAGAGGGCAGCCTCCTGACCCTGTGCAGGAAGCCATGCTATTGATGAAACAGGTGGGGTGCACTTCATTGACTGAAACATCGTCTCTATCCTGTTGCTGACAGTGAGCTGCAAGTACTGGCTCGACCATCGATTATCTTTCTTTTTCCTGTTTTTGTTTTTGCAGGGGAAGCTGCCAACAATGGAGCAGCTGCAGCTCATGATGCAGCAGCAGCAGCAGCAGCAGCATAATCCTGACCAGAGAAAAATGCTACAGGAGATACGCTTGCATCCCCCACCAAGCAAAAAGCAGCACCAACAGCAGCCACCGCCGCCGCAGCAGCACCACCACCAGCACCAACAGCAGCAGCAGCAGCAACAACAACAACAACAACAACAACAACAACAACAACAACAACAACAACAACAACATCAGGAGCAGGAGCAGCAGCAGCAGCAGCAGCAGCAGCAGGAGCAGCAGCAACAACAACAAGGTCAGCGGCAGGCGGGCGAAGGACTCCTTGCGCAGCTTGGGCTCCCGGGCATTGGCACAGGACTGGGCGGGTCCAGTCAAAAAGGGTCGCTGAGTCAGCTGCTCAACATTCCCCCCTCCACAGGGCCGCTAGCAGCTCAGCAGCCTGACCAAGAAGACATCCTGAAGACTTTAAGTTTGCTGGGGGGCTTCAATCCACCTGGCGTCTCTACCTCCAAGCCTCCCCCCTCCTTGCCCCCTAGCCTCCCTCCCAACCTTTTGCAAGGCCTGCCGCCCCTACCAGACAACCTTCTGCAGATGCCTGCCGCCCAGCAACTGCCAGGTCAATGGGCAGGCCTCCCTGCTCAGCAGCTCTCAGCGGATCAGATGGCAGGCCTGGGCCTGTCAGCGCCGCATACAATGCAGGCTTCGTCTTTGCCACCGCCGCCACTGCCACAGACACAGGCACAGACGCTGCTGCAGCAGCCAGGCCCGCTGCTTTCCCTCTTGGCCAGTTTGCCTCCACCTCCGCCTGCAGATGTGCCTGCACCGCTGCCCCATCCAGCATCTCAGCCCCAGCCTCCTAAGCCTAAGCATCAATTGGAAATCGTGGACAGCAGCGGGTCCAAGGAGGGTCAGTTGAGGGGTGTGATGAAGAAGGGGATACGAAGCACCAGGCAGCGGCGGCGGTCCGCCCTGCCATTTACGGCTCATACTTCAGATGCTCAGGGTGGCCTGCTGCTACAACAAGCGCAGGCTCCTCTCACAGCAGCACCTGCTGGTGATGTGGTTGAGCATCAGCACTCTCAGGAGCAACCTTCTGCAGAGGGTGTGGCTACGCGACAACAGCAGCAGCACCAGCAGCAGCAGCAGCAGCAGCAGGAGCAGCACCAGCACCAGCACCACCACCAGCACCACCAGCAACAGGAGCATCACCAGCATCACCAGCATTGGCAGCAGCAGCAAGTGCCGCCCATCCTCCCTTCCAATCTTGCGACGGAATGTCTAGCTTCTGCCGCCCCTTTTGTTTCAGCTGATGCTCAGCAGCAGGGCAGTAGGGAGGGCAAGGATGATGGCGTGATCAATCCGGCCCTGACTGGAGCTGTTCGGAGCTCTGGATGGGCCCCTGAGCCTCTTCCTGCTGCGCCTCCTGTTGTCTCTACTGCTTTGCCTGCTCCTCCTCTTCCTCTTCCTGCAGATCTTCCCTCTCCTCCTATTAGCAATGTGCCCAAGGCTCCTTTTCCACCACCTCCTAGCAGCAACTTTACAGAGGCTCCTATTCCTCCTCCTCGTCCCCCAACCCACCACAGCAGCAGCAGAGAAGCAGCAATCAGTGAGGTGCGCTTACTTTCTACAGCACATCAACCATCCTCTCAGCAGCACGCTCCTACCGAGCGAATGGCTTGCGCACCACAGCAAGAGCTTTGCATTGATCACCATCAGGGTGCCGCAGGGCAGATACATGTTGGCCACCAAACAGCTGCAGAGGCTCATCAAGCGCCAATGCAAGCACAACAAGCACCCTTTCCGCACCAAGCACCTCCGCAATTACCAGTCCCTCAAATGCCACCAGCTTCCACGCATCAAGGCGCCTTGGCACCAGCTTTGCACCAGCAAGAGGGACACGCTTTCATCCCTGGACAAGGTGTTTTACCACCCCATCCGCTTCCACAGCCTACAACTGCAGCAGCAGTGGCCATGCCTGTGGAGCAGCTCCACCAGTGGCAGCAGGCACTTGTGCCTGACGCCATCTCAGAAACAGATATGGCACAGTTGCTGCAGCAGCAGCAACTGCAGCAGCAGCAGCAGCAGCAGCAGCGGCAGCAAGAAGAGGAGGACGAGCTGCTCGGCCTCATTCAAGACCCACAGGAAAGGGGCATGGCTTGAGATTACTGCTCCTACTGTTGTCTGCACCCAGCGTTGCATCTGGTTTTGTTAGTGAGCGACCAGTGCTTGAATACTGACGAGAAAAAAGTGCTTGGCTAGTTGGATTGGCTGCAAGGAGAAGGTTGCATACAGCGCTGTTGTTGGCTGAATTCATCAGCTGAAATGAAGCCTGGGAATAATCCTTTTGCAACTTCTTTGTGGTAGCTATTACAGCTGTGAGGATGCAGCATCTCGAGTGACTAGTATTTGTGTTCTAAAGTGTGTCTCCCAGGACTTATTGAATCTAGTCCTATTTCCTTTTCCAGCGAGCATATGGTGTGTGATCTGATTACGTTGTATTGTGAGCGATCAAACTTGCCTTGCGGGTACTAAGCTGATCTGTATGTTTAATTTGAGAAATTTTATTTCACTTCAACAGTCTATCGTGCGAAGAGTGAATGCTAACGACATTTCCTCTTATGGATGGAGCACAGAGTTCCATTGTTTAGCTAATGCTGCAAGGAGTTAGCACTCCTTAAATATGGCCACAGGAGCCTCGGTTGCCATTTTAATAATTTCTAGCACAGATCTTGCCAGGGGAAGCATGTTTGATGATTGCTCTGCTCAAGGTTGCAATACGGAATACGGAATGTACGTACATAAACATGCCAAAAGTGGAGCCCCTTCTTTTCATTTGTATGTAAAGAATGCTTCTTTCGGTATAGATTTAAAAACGCTGTAATGAGTGAGCCATACAGATCTTACAGAATGTATAGATAAGCCATCAGTCAAAACTGCTGCGTATGTAAGATGTAAAATTGTGATAATTGTTGTTGTAGCACCAGACTTGTAGCACCTACAAAAAAACCTTTGAATAGGGAAAAAAGGCACAATGCTGTTTGTGACATTGCAGCACTGGATAAAACCAGTAAAAACAATCAAGCATCTGCCAGGACCAGCCGACCGAATAAAATCAAAGAGGGGGAATCATCTGTGTTTTGGGCACATGAAAAACATACAGCATCTTGCAAAATCAAACAAAGGAGAGAACAAACACAAACGAGTCTCAAACCAAAGTAAAGAAAACAAAATGCCATAATGCACTGCCGCACAGATTTGATATACCAAACCAAAGGTACAACCAAAAGCGTGCCGCTCAATGCAACCATATAGAAGGCCCACCAATCTGCCCCATCTGCCAGAAGCTAGATGGCAGCACCTACCACATGCTGTCAGGCTGCAGTCATGCCATTATTAATAAAATGCTTATTAACGGCACAATATTTGAGCAAATGATTCTAAAAGCGATCCGACAAGGTACACAAGATGCATGCCTGCTAGCACAAGCAGACGTAGGCAGACGTGTAAAATGCTACAACATTATACGCCCTTCAGAAGAGACACATATGAAAATGATTCCAACCTGGCTCTTACCTTCCAATCTCAATGCACAACAGCGGCGGAAATTTAGCAAGCCAGATGCAATCATAGTTACTCCGACCCAGCAACCACGTCCCAAACGAAACCCAACGAACACATATCAAACTAGGTCTGCCAATAATGCAAGAAGAGCTACTCATAATAACCTAGTAGAGTACTGTGTAGACACTTCCCCTATTCAACAAGCAGAAAAGGCACAAGAACAACGTAAGCTGCTAACGCTTCGCTTACTCGGACACCGTAAAACCCTTCACACCATCCTGCTAGGAGCAACAGGCACCATCTACAGCAGCCACACAAGGAACCCACTCCACAGCCTCGGAGTTACTGGTCTACGTGCCACAGCACTCATGAAAAAATAAGTCTACATGCAATCAGATCCACAACAAAAATCATACAGATGAGAAGAAACATTGAATACAACCCCCACAAATATATGAGCAGCACTCCTGGTGGTGTGCAGGCTTCTGCCTCCCAACCATCTGACCCCCACTGAAAACCTCCTCTTTTTGTATTCTCCAGGTGGGATGTTGTGTCTCTGCATCCATTGGGTGGTGCAGAACACAAAACTTCTTTTCCTAAGCCATGCCGGTAGAGTTTACACTATCTGTGTCTGCGACTCTTTTGCACCGCCGGATAAGCACATAAGCACAACAATGCAGCCAAGCATGCAACTGATAAATGTCAGGCAAGGCAACAGCTCTGTATAAAAAAGACATTATGCACGTGCGCTAGCTTATCACACAATTGGCTGGGGTCACGTCCTCCGGCCAAAGAAGATGCATTGATGTTTTTGTACGATGGCCTTAACAAAGAAATAAAGAACTTTGCGCGTGCAGATCCAAGGACGGGTCAGGCATGGACAGACTATGACGCACTGGCCAGGTACCTCATCACTGTTGAAATCTCCAGTGGTACATCTGATGTCTTGTCCCAAACTCCAATGCACGTTTTACGAGAAAGTTCAAAACATCTTCTGCTCCTACCCCTCATGTTGCTGTCGCGCAGTCTAAACTTTATGCAACTGCCAAAGGGAGGATCTGACACTGACCAAGCGCAATTATTCTTAGTCATGCATTCAGGGGGCAACGCCTGGCATCCAGAAATAGGGGGGGGGGGAAGCGTGGCTCAGGCGACAGCACCCTGGACCTCCTCATCCTAAGAGGCGTCCGGATAACAGAGCTGGCCCTGCTCACCACCATGCATCGGCCCCCGGTGGGTTTGATCTCCGTGCTGCTATTGTAATGCAGCAGCGGAGCAGGCTGTTTGGGCTGCCATTGAGAAGGGGACGGGGAAATACATCCCATGGAGGCTAGACCGTGGATGCAAAAGAAACTAGATTGGGAAGAAAACAAACCTCTGCCGCCACCTCCAAACAACCCGAGGATGAGCGATAAGTAACTCGTACTTTACTCATGCATATTACAATAACCTTGTTATGTCTCTTTAGTATCACATGCTTTGCCACCCAGAGACAGCCTGCTTGCCACCGAGTGCGAGGTGTCCACTGGCAGATAGCTGATTACTTTCATGACCTTTAAACATTTGACACATTTTTTGATTTTGGTCATAAATGAGGCAGGGTCTTACACCCTGCCACTTTTCTTAGCTGCATTCTTCGGTCTTATGATTGCTGGTCAGCCATATTTTTCCTGCCATGTATTGGACGCCTTTCATCCTTCCGACGCGATGAGCAAGCGTCAGCGTTTGGAGTGTTACCAACGTGCTAATTAACGAGTGCAGCAGTCGAGTATTAAAATTATGGAGCAGAAACCACACACTGGAACGTTGCTTCTGGGTGCTAATATTTGTTTGCCTGCCAGCCCATGTCAGCAAACAATATCAATTCATTCAAAAACAATGGAAAATGCTGCCTGCAGGCCTATATGAGGTGTGCTCCTGTGTAGGTCAACTTTGTTATTGGCAGGAATGCATCATGTCAACAGGACAGCGTGCACCTGTTTGTGCTATGAATTAAGAGAATCCAAAAGCAGACACTATCTCAAAATACATAAGCCCAAACTTTAAAAATATTTCCTGTGAACATTGGACTTTGGGGTTATGTATTTTGAGATAGTGTCTGCTTGTGAGCGTGTGTGTTTGTGTTTGTATGTGTATGCGTTTGCGTGCGTGTGTATGTGTATATGTGCGTGTGTGTGCGCTTGTGTCTGTATGTGTGTGTGCGTGGTTGTGTGTGCCTGTGTGCGTGCTTGTGTGTGTGTATGTGTGTGCGTGAGTGTGTGTGTGTGTGCATGTGGGTGTGTGTGCGTGTGTATGTGTTTGCGCACGTGTGTGTGTGTGTGCGAGTGTGTGTATGTGTGTGTTGTGAGCGTGTTTGTGTGCGAGTGTGTGTACACGTGTGTGTTGTGTGCGTGTTTATGCGTGTGTGTACACGTGTGTGTTGTGTGCGTGTTTATGCGTGTGTGTACACGTGTGTGTTGTGTGCGTGTTTATGCGTGTGTGTACACGTGTGTGTTGTGTGTGTGCGTTTGTGTGTATTTATGTGTGTGATGTGTGATATGTGAGTGTGTGCGTTTATTTGTGTGTTGTGTGTGAATAATGTGTAAGCTTTGTTCGAATGTGTGTATATGTGCGTATGTGTTTGTGCGTTTGTGTGTTTGAGTGTGCGTTCGTGCGTGTTTGTGTGTGTAGGCTTTGTGCATGTGTGTGTGTGTGTGTGCTTGTGCGTATGTGTGTGTGCTCGCCTGTGCTTGACATCGCTCGAGGTTTGCGTGTGGCTGCTAGCTGAGGCCTCAGGGCCTGGGGCAGGGGGACGGGGGGGAGCAGAGGGATGAGGAGGGGGGGGCTTCCATCTGGTTTGGTGCTTGCATGCTGTCATGCAAGATGCAAGCACTCAAGCCCAGCACTCGCTTCGAAGGGAAGCCTGGTCCAGTGAAGGAGCCTCTTGCTGGGATAACTAACTCTCCCCCCCCCCTGCTGGATGACCTTTCCCTCTTCTTCCCATCTCACAGTGTCATTCTCACTTCACAACCCGGAACTACACTTATAATTTTACCGGGCACCCCGGAATCGCAGGGGCCGTCGTCCTTGCAAATTTCCGAGGTACCCAGACCAGTTTTGGGCCAAAATTTTGTTATTTATTCCGGACCTCGGACGGGTTGTTCTTCCCTGGTATATATCTCCCCGTCCGGAATCCCTAACACGGTTCAGGCCAACCCTGAATAGAAATGGCTGCAAATTTAATATCACGTGAGTCTTCCCTGTGAGAAATCTACCATGATGTAGCAAAGCATTTCAGGACCTCTATATTATACACACCTTTGCACTCCTGCCAACTCATATTTAGCTGGGAAGGGCCCAGACAGATGTGGAGACAATCCCAACCCCTTAACTAACTGCCTAGTGCCGCAGCAACCAAAGATGTTGTTCAATCATTACAATGCTTATAACGTATTTAATGGCTTACCAGGGGTGGCAGCATGTAGAAAATGCGTGTTGTAAAAGCAATTGATGATTGCGAAGTTCATGCCCAAAAGCATTCACTACTTGAAAAGTCAATGGCATGCTTCCCTGCTATTCTCTTTAACACGCAGGCTTTTTGCCCATCAAACAGGCACATGCAAGGAGTCTCTGGGGCAGATGTTCAAAAGTATTTTGCTTTAAACAACTGTACCTGAACCAAAAATGGTGGTGCGGTTTAAACCAAAGTTTGCACTTATGTGGCATGCCACCTTTTTGCACGTAACTAGACCTCTGACATACTCCCAGGACCCCAGTTGCACTTACTGAGATGCAGAGTTCATTCATCTGTTGCGTTTTATGTAGCTCAAAGTGCATTCTAGGAGCAGGGCTAGAACCCTAAAATCTGTGTACTGACCTAGGTAGGGAATAACACATTTGGAAAAGGCACATTTAGAGTGCGGACTGACACAGCGCGTGTCGTATCAAGGAGCACTTATTCAGGCTTTCAGGTTGCCCACAGCGGTTGCAGGTGCAGTGAACTTGCAGAAGAACTTAGAAAGGGCGTCGCAAACGCACCTTGTCATAGCGGTCAGCCAAGGCCCTAGCTCCTTCACCACCTTGTCATTTGATATAGAGTGGCTTTGTAATTTCTGCAGCACAACCCAGCTGTCCAGGCCTTCTTACTCAGGTTCAAAAGCATCTGCTCTTCAAGCTCGTTTTCCCTCACACACAAGTTCTTGCCCACCTAAGTGTGTGGGGGTGTAGGTGTGTCACACACAAGTTCTTGGGTGTGTGTGTGTGTGTGTGTGTGTGTGTGTGTGTGTGTGTGTGTGTGTGTGTGTGTGTGTGTGTGTGTGTGTGTGTGTGTGTGTGTGTGTGTGTGTGTGTGTGTGTGTGTGTGTGTGTGTGTGAGTAT
>Ga0307947_1000444_pt1 | contig 28966 bp, 32 predicted proteins | sample OrgLakmetagen232_FD_201840 | JGI IMG/M metagenome (GOLD analysis project Ga0307947, IMG submission 201840) | Saline water microbial communities from Organic Lake, Antarctica - #232 | ecosystem: Environmental > Aquatic > Non-marine Saline and Alkaline > Saline | place: Antarctica: Organic Lake...
CATACACAAAAACACAGGCACATACACACGGATGCATGCACGTCTACATACAGAGGCACATACACACACACTATCACGCTCACACACAGTCACGACAACCCCCCCCCCCCACACACACACACATACACACACACTATCACGCTCACACACACACACAAACACACACACATACACACAGACGCATGCATGCAACTCACACATAAGCGCTTGCACTTGGGCAGCTGCTGGAACGGCTGAGCATGACCAGTAAACGTGGATCTTGGACGCTCACACACATTTTTACAGCACACGTAATCACGCACCTCCACACGGAAGCGCTCGCCCTTGGGCAGCTGCTGGAGCGGCCGAGCTGGTTGACCCACCGCTGTAAGGGAGGGGGAGCGGGGGAGTATTGATAGGTGGCTGGTGGGGGGGGGCAGTACCTGGGCGGGGCACACGCACACACAAACACACAGAGTGAACGCAGTTGGCCAATCCAAAATTTAACCAAGTCAACTGTTGAGCAGAACAGCTGAGGGTGCGAATGCGTGGGACAAGAAGGGAACCTGTGAGTAATTTTATTGCACTTAATCGAGCATCCATACATGCGTGCTCAAACACACACACACACACACACGCACACACACACACACACACACTCACAGACGCACAAACGCCCGTGCGCCCCCCCCCTACCTGGCTAAACCACGGGTGTGCCAAGACCTCTTGCACAGTCACACGCTGGGCAGGGTCCTTAGTCAGCATCCTGCAAGCGTGCGTGCGTGTGTGTATGCTGTTTGAATATGCTGTGTGGGTTAGTCTCACTAGAGGTGATTATTGGTCAGAAGATGATGATACAAAATTTATACTGCTCAGTGCTCTCTGATGTGAGCATATTGACAGATGCAATTATTTACCCACCTATTCCTCCGCAGGAACGGGTTTGAAGTGGGTCCATAATATAGATGCCTTGTCTCTCACAAATAAATGACACATCGATAGAAACTTGCATCACACTCTCACACACACACACACTCTCTCTCTCTCTCTCTCTCACACACACACACACACACACACACACACACACACAGACGGCCTTTGGTTGCAGCTGTTTCTAACCACACAGAGGTCTTGTAAGGAGGAATGACAGATTCAAAACTCAACATCCAACCCAAACCACATGTAGATTAAAAGCGTGGCGCCTGTTTTTATCTAAAGCGCTCCTGCACCTAGAAAGGTCTCCCATACAGACATACATATACATACATTCGCACAAAAACACAATAAAAATTCAGGTACATGCACACAGATTCACACCTGTAAATCATGTCTTTGGCTGCGAACGAAATGTCATCCCAACTGCTGTCATTAAACTGAAGGGGCTCGTGCAGGATCTTTGTGAACACCTGCGTATGTTTTTTGGGTGTGTGTGTGTGTGTGTGTGTGTGTGTGCTTTTGTGTATTTGTGCAAGTGTGTGCGCAATTGTGTGCGTGTTTTTGTGTATGCGTGCGTGAGTGTGGGTGTATCTGTACGTGTATTTGTCAGTCAATCAGTCAGTCAGTCAGTCAGTCTGTCTGTCTGTCAGTGAGTGGGACCTTGGCACCTTTTTATCAGGCATTACCACATCACATGTTAATGAGAAAATCAAGACTGAGGCGCATGCTCAGACCAACTTGAGTTGTCTGCACTTGCTACCCCCTGTGTTTCAGCACACATTGCTAATATCCACATTAGCTTAAACTATACATGACACCAGTTCATAACATTCGCTTGAAACCAGGGATGTTCCGTACGGCATATTTGTACAACACGCCGTATCGTATTTAACGTATAGTGTATCCAGAAACGGCCTTCCAGCAAGCTTCTAATGCTATCCAAAAATTATATATTTATAACATATGAGAAATTGGAACAGAAGTGGAAACGTTTTGGGTAGTCCTGGGGCGAATTGGGTCCATTTTGGGTCAAAAATGGCAGTCCCATAATGGCTTAAGAAACACAATTGTTTTATACGCGTACTTCGTACTCAGCATGTACGTTACCGTATTGAACGTCTCAAACGTCCGTATGAAACATCCCTGCTTGAAACCACTGATCACACATTCGCAAGGGAAGAAGACACACGCGTTCACACATACACACACAGACCCACATCTATTCGATTTGGCTTTACTCACCTCGCGTTCGTTCTTGCCATCAAATGGAGCGTAGCCTCCCAGGGCAATGAACATCACCACACCCAGGCTCCACACATCAGCCTCTTTGCTATAGCACTCCCTGTGTGTGTTTGTATATGTGAGTGTGCGTGTGTGTTTGTGTGTGCGTGCAAGAGTGTAGGTAATGTGTGCGCGTGTATGTGCCAAAATTGTGTGTGTGTATGTGTGTGCAGTGTGACTACTTCTTGTGTAATCAAAGGTGTCCATGTGCACTGGCATTCGCATTACTACTACTTCTCATCCTGGCACTCATCACAAAAAAATATCAAAAAGCACACACTCGCACCTCAGTACTTCAGGTGCAACGTAGTATGCACTTCCAAGGACCTCAGACAGTGGCTCTGTCGAGAACATGGTGCTTAAACCAAAGTCTGCATGGTGCAGCGAGTGATTAGCCCGGTGGTGATCAGATGTGCAATTCCAAGAAATATTTAGCCTAAGTGGTCAAAAATCGGTCCTCTCCAAACCAGCGTCTACACATTTACCATTGCTATATAGTATTAAGGAATCCTTCTGAAAACATTTAAGAGGTTTAAAACCCCAACTGTGGGCGTGGTGACAAATTGGGGTGGTCTGCACCAAAAAAAGGCTGCTTTCCAGAACAGTCCACCCAGGCATCCAATGGACCTCAAAACTTTATTGCCCACCTTCTTTCATTACAAAAAACACAATTAAGATGAAAAAAGGAGCATTATTTGAATTTTGCTCAGTCACCCTCTGGAAAATCTGTGGCCTTTCAAAGAGTAACCACACACATACACACACACCATACACACACATGGTGCTTAAACCAAACCTGTGAGCTTCACCGTCGCTCCGTGTGAACGGTCCGTGAACTGCAAGGAAGAAGAACATGGCATTGAAAGGTCACAAGGGTGGCTTTTGTAAGCCCTACTCTTGTAAGCACACGCAAAAGAAATAGCAAGAGGCCAGCAAGAAAAACGACAATCTGATGCTCTTGCTTCTGCTCAATAATGAAAACTATGCTGTACTGTGTGAATGCTCGCCCCATTTATGCCACCACGCACGCCCACCTCCTGCCACCGCAAAGAGCAAGCAACAGAGAAGGCAACAATGTATAGTTGGGGTGTCTGGAGCGCACCCAGGTACATGAGGCGCACACGTGAGGAGCAGGACGCACCATGATGTTTTCCGGCTTTATGTCCCTGTGCATCACCCCCAGGGAGTGGCAGTACGCCAGTGCTTCAAGAACTCCATGCGCCACCTGAGCGGCCTTGGACTCAGTGTACCTGGGGGCAAAAACAACGAGGGGGGCCAAACTTCAAGTTGGGGTCAAACAACGAGCGCTGGCTCAGGATGTTCTAGGCTGGCTTAGGAAATCCTTGGAAGCATATTGCGTGCGGTCGCGCTTTTAGAGTCGGCCCAGCGTGAAAAAGAGGAGGTGACGAATGATGAAGAGGAGTGGGTGACGGATAATATGGTCACACCGTACAGACTTTTGCGTGATGACGCATCCTTCATCCTTCGTCATTCCTTATTCCGTACATTCAACTTTCCATACTTGCGTGTCAACTGCTACACACAGACAGATGCTGTGATTGCTGTACAGAACTATATCCAATGCAAGGTTTGGAAAAAGCTAATTGTAAGTTCCCAATGCGAGCTATGCGAGGGGCACAAAACCTAGTCATCATTCACAATGCGAGCCTACCCAGGGTCCTTTTGCCCCTTTCCTCATTCAGCAAGGAAGGTCCTTCTCATGTACATGAACACAGGCAAACAAACGCAAGCACGCCTTGGAAGCAACAGAATTTACAGACGCTGTTGGAGCAAATAGCATTACTGGGGTGTTTTTTGCAAGGGTCGAACCTAGGACCTCTAGCAAACAAACCTGTTATTATGCATTCACGTGAGCAAGCAAGGCCTTGGATAATCAATTACTATGCTTGTTCACAACACATCGCAAGGGGTTTAAAACGTTTGCGGTACACTGTAAAGTAAATTCCCTGCGGTATATTCATCACAACACTACGATGATTTCAATTGCTAGGCATAATTAGTCTCATACACCTTCTGCCTGAAAAATTCACAGGCAACTAAATAGAACCAGACAAATTGGTATGAACCTACCACGCGCCTTTGCACTGTCTGCCTTTGCTTATCGCTGGCATCGTAAAGCCTGTAAGGCCTGAAAAGTCAGATCTGGCGCTCAGCTGCTAGGTTAAAATATCGTGTGCTTTCCACTCCGCACCTGCCGTCGGTGAGCAGGTGCTCAAACCAGTCCCCGCCTTGGCACAACTCCATAATAAGGTGCAGGTCCTCTTCGTCCTCGTACACCTGTGCAAGACGTGCATGCGTGTGCCGGCAGTGCATTTGCGTGCATGTGCATCATTTTGCACAGCTCCAAACTGACGAGGTGCAGGCTTGCATCATCCAGTGGAAGCCGTGCATGCGTGCAGAGGCAGGCAGCACATTTGCGTGTGCATTTGGGAGGACTCTGTGACGAGGTGCTGGTCCTCTTCATGTCCATCCATTTGGCAAACTTGTACACGCTTGCAGTACAGCAAGGTACTGCGGCAGGAAAATTCGTGCATACTTGCAGTGCACCTGGTTGTAGGCGTGCATGTGTGAGAGCAGGACATTTCACAAGCTCCATCTCCCTGAACGCGGACATGAGCACACACTCACACACACATCTGCACCCTCGACGCACCTCTTTTAATCCCACCACCCCAGGGTGGCCACCCACAAGGTACAGCAGCTCCACCTCTCTCAGTACGTCTGCCATGGTAAAGTCATGCATGCCCTGCAGGCACGTTTAATCCAAATGTAAGATGTGGCAAGTTTAATTCAAATGTAAGATGTGGCACGTTTAACCCAAATGTAAGATGTGGCACGTTTAATTCAGATGTAAGATGTGGCACATTTAATCCAAATGTAAGATGTGGCACGTATAATCCAAATGTAAGATGTGGCATTTGTGCACCGCTTGCTGAGACTCGACCTGGCATTGCAATACATCAGTCAAGTGCACTCCGGAACCATGACGCATGCAAGGAATTGCAAGGATGGTTAGATTTCACATTGCTGTGTTGTATCCATGGAATGAGCTCAGAACATATGCCAGTAAACCCCCCGCATCTTGCGCTTAGACACACTCTATCATGCCCAATTTTTCTCTGACTCCTCTTCAAACACACCCCACCCCACCCACCTGCACCCTGCGCTTGGACACGCTCTTACACGCCCATTTCTCCCCAGTGGCAAGCTCCACTGCAATGCTGACAACGCCAAACTGGCCGCGCCCCATGACCTGCATCACAGGCAGGTAAATAGTGCACGTTGAAGTGCAAAACCACAACAACATCCTGCACCTTGACATTCTAGTGTATCAAGCTTAGAGCTGATGCTCAGCGGCAAGTGCTGTATTATTTTGTGTGTGTATGTGTGAGTGTGTGTGCATATCTGCGTGCACGTGTGTGAATGAGTGAGCAATTATGTGATAGCTTGCCAAGCAGTACTATCCGTCCTTATCTTTGCCATTCCACGTCCTGTAGATTTTATCAGATTTATTATGCAAAGCAAAGCAGAAGCTCCTACTTATACTGTAGACAATGCTTTGTGGTGTTCAAATATAAGAGCAGCCTGCACCATTTATGCGGTAGTAAATTGCTTGAGCGACTAAGCCAGAAATTAGCATACCCGTCAATTACCGGCTCCTAAGTGACTGGCCGTATGAACTGGCATGGCCGTTTCAAAAGCGGCCAGAACCCTCAACAAACAAACTAGCGCCCTCATTCCAGCACACCATCACTCAACAACTAACTAAAACTCAAATACATCACTCCACTGCCAACAACATAGCGATTAAAAGCTCGCCTACATCACTCCCCTGCCAGCAACATCTCACCATGGACAACAACATAGCCAACTCAAACCCGCCTACATCACTCCCCTGCCAGCAACATCACTTTGGATTGCAGCTCACCTCTGTCATCTTGTACTTGTCCTTCACACTGCCTGTGCGGCGGAGCACCCACAGCCCTGGCTCCGCAGGCCCCCCTCGCGCAGCAGGCACAGCATGCATCACCATGGGTTCTGGGGTACGCACCGGAGATTGACGTTGCCGCTGCTCCCGATGCTGTCGAGGCTGCTGCTGCTGCTGCTGCTGCTGCTGCTGCTGCTGCTGTGTTGGTGGTGGCAGGGGCTGCTGCTGCTGATGCTGCTGCTGCAAATTAGGGATTTGAAGGGAGGGAGTTGAACAAGGGGAGAAACAGGGGAAACGGCACAAGGGAGTGAACGCTTTGTGCAGATGAACAGTTGTGCAGGCTTACACACACGTGCTTCATGCACGCTCGTCAGCTGTGGGACGTGGCATACCTGGCGCTTGTGTGCGTGGTGGAGCAACGAGAGAGAGTAAATGACATGTGCTTGTCGTTAAATGCATGTAAAGCACTGTTACGGGCGTGCACGACCATCAGCTGACAGACGTCACAGCCACAGCAACCTGAACAGACCCCTTGCAGCATTTTGTTATATAAATGGGAGTAAGCACAATGAAACGACTGTATTCAAACCCTGAATTGTGGGGCAAACAGGACGTGCACATGCAGCAGTTACCAGCAAGAGCCCAAGTCTTGATGAAGGTATGCATTATAAGTGAGATGCGAGGCTGTCCTTGCGACAAATCGAGTGAACATTCGCAAGACTACAGACATGGTCAACCTACAGACACTGCCGTCTCTACGCTGACAAAGTACCATACCTGTTTCTTGTCAGCTGCTGCTGTGATTAGAGGAGGCAAGAAGGAAATCTCCTTTACTGTTCCTGGCTGCGCTTCAGTCCCGAGGACAGGGTCCCCAGTTGGTCTTTGGTTTTGAATTGATGCCGCTGGAGGGACCCCAAGCACCTGTTGTATGTATGTGTGTGTCTGTGTATGTGCATGCGTGTGTGTAAGTGTGTGTGTATGTGTGTATGTTTGTGTTTCTATGTGTGTGAGTGCGTGTGCGTGTGTATGTGTGAGTGTGCGCGTGTTGGTGTGTACGTGTGTCGTGTGTGGGTGCGCGTGTTTGTGTGTGTGTATGCGTCACAAGAATGCGTCGTCATCCCATCAGACAAGCAGTACACGGGGATGCATGTGCTGTTCCTTACGATCTCATCTTACCTGTGATGTCCTGAGCCTCTGCCTTCCTGACTGGTCGTGCCCGCCTTTACCCTTCCTCTCCGCACTGTCCCCCCTACTCTTCTCCTTGTCCAACCTTTGCTGCGTGTCCACCACAACCGCATTTGTGACTTCTGGGGACTTACGTGAGGTACTGTGCGGGCGTTGGGCGGTCTCTGCTACCACAGCTGCTGGAGAGGGGGAGGGGGCAGCGGTTGCTGCTGCTGCCACTGCTGCTGAGGCATGCGGGCTGAGAGGAGAGGGAGAGGGCACTCCATATTGGTTGGGTGCGTGCTTTGGGGATTTGCGGGGCTGCTGGCAGGCAGCCCCTTGTGAGCGGTCATCAGCCCCGCCCTCTGAAGTTGAGCTGCTGTCTGACTGCAGCTGCTTGGTACGGTGGGCGTGCTGAAGCGCTTTGCCCTTCCCTGCTGCCACTGCGATTGCTTGTGCTGTGGTCTGGGGCTCAGACTTGTCCACATTTCTTAGCGAAGCCTATGAGCATATACACATAGTTATGAGGCCTCTTAGCTGTCTAGTTTGCAAAGCAATGAGAGGAGGCCAACATTGCAGCCTGTGCCCTTGCGTGTCCATTGCGGACATTCCATGCTTGCATGCCTGGGAAGGTCACTTCAAGGTGGCAAATCCTGGTCCTCAGGGGATGAAGCTGCTATTGTCATATCAAAGTGCCTCCTGTGTATCCACCAGCAGCATTTTTCGACGTTCCATTTGACACCTACCGTGCCAGGTCCATCGAAAAATGGCAATGGAGGGCTGGGCCTTTCCTCCGGCTCCAAAATTCGACTCTGAATGCAGCCCATTACGAGCTACAGGTGCAGGGCTTCCCCCTCTCAGCTCTCAAATCATGGGGAGCGAATGAATGAATGCAAAATGTAAAGTCATTGGGTTATTATCAATACATTATTTATATACATCGCTTATTGACGACAGGTTTTACATTGTCTCCATGTTTAAGCACCTGGACTTCGGATGTACTACAAGCAAAGCATCAGTGCTGCCTCACTCCAGGCAAGGTTTGCTTTAGATCCCCTTTGGATTGGGGGCTGCTGCTCGTTAACATGCGCAGGCGCGCGCTGCATATGTAATCACACACACACACACACACACACACACACACACACACACACACACAACACACACACACACTCTTACACACACACGCACGCAAGCGCACACACACACACACACACACACACACTCACACACACACACACACACACACACACACACACACACATACACTTACACACACACACACATATGCGTACACACATGCACATGCATGCACACGCACGCACACACACACACACTCACACACACATATACACACACAAGCAGACACAAACACACAACACAAACACGCACAATACATACACACATACAACACACACGCTCACGCGCCAATGCACGCCCATGCACTGGCAGTCAAGCGGAGGTACACGCGTTTCGTTACCGCAGGCCACTTGGAGTAGTAGGGAGCAGCAGGGTGCCCTACGTTGTGAGCACTCCTGGTCAGCAACGACTCACACATCCAGGCCAGCGTCGCGTGCTAGTGCGGGCGGGTCCCGGTGCAGATGATGATGACACTAACCCTGACTGGGACAAAGAGATGACCATTTTCAACAAGCGTGAGTGCTCCTGGCTGTTTTGGAGCTATGATGCCTAATTGTGTTTGTCAAGGCACTGCGTTAAGTGAAGTACAAATGCTACCTCAAAGACCTGTGTGTGTACTGTTGTTGCTGCTTGCTGATCTCGTGTGTGTGTCTTGAGTATATGCGCCTGTGTGTGTGCCTGCCTGTGTGTGTGCGAGTGTGCGTCTGCATGTATGTGAGTGTGTGTATGTGTGTGAGTCTGTGTAAGTGTATGTCTTTGTGTGTGTGAGTTCTTGTGTTCCTGTGTGTATATGAGTCTGTGTGAGTGAATGTGTGTATGTGTGTGTGCGAGTTTGTATGTGTGCGAGTGTATGTGAGTCCGTGTGTGTGAGTCTGTGTGAGTCTGTGTGAGTCTGTGTGTGATGTGTTATTTATAGCACAAAGGGGTTCAGAGGAGTGTTTCATTCCTTGTTAAAATTTGTGTTTGTATGTGTGTGTGTTCTGTGTGTGTATGTGTGTGTTTGTGCCTTTGCGTCACTCGTGGAAAGTTTTCTGTGTATTTACGTGCGGGTGCGTGTGTCTGAGTGTATGTGACGTGTTTGTTTGTGCGTGTATACACTGTGTTTTGTGTAAATGTGTGTGTACTGTGCATGTGATTACTGTGTTGTGAGTTGTGTGTGTATGTATGTGTGTGTGTACATATGTGTGTGTATTAGGATATAGGGGTGCATGCAATGTGTGTCAGCGTATGTGTGTCTGTTTGTGTATACACCCTAACGCGTGCGAGCCTCAGTTAAGAAAGTACCATGGCGAGCGTCATGAACGTGCGTGTATTCCACCCACTGGTCACAATTGATGACATGGGATGCCAGTCTGGTGTCAGGGTGGCGAGAATGACACTACCTGTCACTGCACACGTGTGCCTGTGTGCATACTTGTGTACGCGCTGTTGTGAGGAGATGTAGTACATGTGTGTTTCCTGTGCGTGTGTGCAAACGCTCTTGTGTGTTTGTATTTGTGCGTGTGTTCTTGTGTGAGTGAGTGTGTGTGTTCCTGTGCGCTTGTGCGTGTGCGCGAACGCTTGTATGTGTGTGTGCGTGTGTGTGTGAAAGTGTGTGTGCATGTGTATTTGTGTGTGTTCCTGTGTGTGTTCCTGTGCGTGTTGGAGGAAGTGTTTCTGCAAGAAGCACAGCATTACTCTTGACAGACACTCAAAAGCAATGGTGCATTTGTAATGCATGATTATTCCCTCGTTTTTGGCCTCCAAGATTGCGCGTGTGGCGTCTGGTTTGCGTGGTTTTGCACCTGTGCTCAATTGACGCGCTTGCACGCAAGGACCCTGAAATTGTCCGCTCCCCCTCCTCCCACTCGCCCTAGGGCATGTTTTTGGTTGTCAGGAACACACACAAAGCGTCGGTTTTGCGTCACTTGGCCTGTGTGTGTATCGATGGCATCCTCAATTACAGCACGCACAGCATGGTGCTCAGAACGGCCTGCACAAGCACGATGGACGCGTAGCACACATTTCACCCCATGTTTCCGACTCCCAGGAGTGTTCTGTGGCGGTTGTTGTTTTATCTGGTTTCACTCTTGAAAAGCCATGTTTACACTCAGCTTGCACCCCAGCAGATCAAACCGCCACTGCCTGAATCAGCACAAACTCAGGAGCAGCGTGGTGTGCTCTGTCTACATTTTAAAGCTTTGTACAGTGTGCAATGTAAAACGGAGGGTGAGCATGGGGATCCCATGGACATGTGCTCACGTAAAACACCACTTTTTCAACAGGCACATGGCGCCTGGCAGGCAGGCTGCATCACACTTCGCGGTTGTGCTGTTGTGTGCCTGACCCTCAGATTTCCCATTGCTCTTTGATCTGCATCTCTACTTCTCCTGACCGGAGTTCATGCACCGTGTGCGCAGGTATCTCAGCTCCAAACCAGCTGGAGACGCTCAGAAAGCTGGAGGGCACCGTAGATGTGGGCAAGGTAATTCATTTTTTGTCGGCAATGTAGATGTGGGCAAGGCACTGTAGATGTGGGCCGAACTATTAGCAGTGATGCAGGCACTGCAGCCACTGCAGCCACCTCTCACATCTATGTAGGAAAAGAAGCCACTCGTAGCATAAGATCTGTATAACTTTAAGCTTTAAGTACCTAGTGAGGAATACTGTGTGCCTCCAAATGGCATATTCAAGCACGACGCAGACGCCAAAAGGCGTACCTGATGCAGGTTTCTACGTGCTACGCTGAAGTGTGCTTAGTATAAAAGTCAACCTCTGCGTGCGATGCCTAATTGGTTCATTTCTACGTGCTATGCCGGGCTGACCCATTATGCTGAATTGGTACGTTTCTATTGCTATGCTGATCTAAATATTTTTAGGTTTTATGCATTAGGTCAATTGTATGACTGATCACGACTTGACACATCAGGAGCTCCTTAATTTCTCTCTTTTAATTTGCAAGGATGCAAGGATAAGATCCTACGCAAGCGACAGCTCAGCTGTTCCTCATAATGAATCCAGATAATAAGGCATTGGGATTGCTGCTGTGGTGCAGTTGGACACACGCTTCTGTAAGGACTCGTGCTCTGTACCTGCACTGCGACAATTGTGTTGTAACATGCAATGGCTCTCTGCCGTGCTTGCTTAATTGACTAGATGCCATGCAGACGTCCTCGTGTGTCTTGCTCCTTCAACGCGCTGCATTGGCAGCGACGACAGGGAAAAACCCTTGTCTGTGCCGTCATGCCTCTACCTGTCAGGTGGTGTACATGGAAGACAACCTAGCCATTCTCATAGCCATTCTGATAGCCATTCTGATAGCCATTCTGATAGCCAATCTAATGTCTTCCTGTCAGGTGGTGTACATGGAAGACAACCTAGCCATTCTGAGCGGCCTCAACTTGGATGCACCCCTTGGCACCAAGATTGCTTTCGTCACGGGAGGGACAGGGTGAGTTTGTGCAGCACTTGATGCCCCAAGTAAATGACCGGGAGGGCGTGAACAAAAGGGGAGGGCATTAACAACACCGGGAGGGCATTAACAAGTAGGGAGGGCATTAACAACACCTGGAGGGCATAGACCATTAGGAAGGCACAACCTCCATTTGCTTGCCATCTCCTACTTTTTCCCCCTCTGTGTTGGGGATTGAAGCCCAAGGTAAACATGCCAATGACTGCCCGTGCTGCTTTGCCATTCCCATGTCGCCAGATCCTTGTTCTGATGTGATGTACCCCTAAAAGGGTACCTAGGTCACATTTGCCACTGCAGACACAGGGCTGAGCGACCTTGTACACGCATGCAGCGCTGTGCGTGCTTTTATTTGCGATGCTGAAAGCCATGGTATGATACATGTGATCTGAACACGGGGGCTGCATGGGCATGCGCAATGCCTTGTGTTAGCCTTGTGTTTTAGTATCATCTTTGTTGTAGTCACCAATTCTTTGCCGCCACGCCTATTGCATTGCTAGCAAATTAAAATGCACTTCTGTCCGCTGGAGCCAAAAGTGAGGAACGCTGCGCCTCCTGTTGTTATTAGAAGATAGATACATGGATACCCAAAGTACCAGGTCAATCCCTTGCCATTGTCGATGCCAATATCTGTCGCCGCACCTGTGGCATCGCCCCGCAAGTAAGACTGCATTCTGTCCGCTGAAAGCAGCAGAGGGTGAACAACGTAAACTATGCCTTCGGTAGCTCGTTGCCATTGTGCTTGGTCCGTGCTCGGTCCACTAAGCGGACCTCTTTAAGGCCATGGTTTTCATACAGAGCTGACATTCGAAGTAAATTCTGCTGCCTTATTTTGACGCACTCAACACGTGCGTGGCGTGGTGTTGCCTCAAAAAATGCCTGGGTTTGTTCATTAGGGCGCTTCCTGCTTCTTAAGTGAGGACCTTCTTCTGTAGGGTTAACCCTTTAATCTGCACTGTGTACAGCCGAGCTGCAGGGATGTCCACCGATACAGTGTCTCTCACTCATAAGCTGCTAGGAGCACATACAAATAAACGGAAGCGCTGACCCAGACTGCTTCATACCCAGAAATGTTTCCAGGCCCCGTAAAATGTACTTTACCTCCTCCCAGCTACATGCTCGATTGCAGTGGCAACTCGCCAGTGGCAACTATCCTGTGGCTTTTCTCCTGACCCAGACTGCTTCCAAAGGTGTTATGAGGAGGGCATTCAACCCCCCTCCCCTGCTGCGTGCTCATTTGCAGTGCCCTCCTGTGGCACCGCTCCGAAAACCTTGCCTTTGTTTTGGTCCTGGGGGGGGAGGCTGACATCACACTGGGCACCCACGCTTCTTGCATCATCAAGGGCGTCCTGCAGGTGAGTGTGCCAAGGGATCACACACACACACACGCACACGCACACACACACAATGTATACACACAATAGACACAATACACACACAAATATGCACAAGCATGTACACACGCCAAGGCATGCGCGTTTACACTTGGAGTTGTGTGAGTCTGACACCATATCGGGCATCCACGCTTCTTGAGTTAACGAGGGCGTGCTGCAGAAGGACCTCCTCCCCAAGCGTTTGAGATGTGTGATGAGAGGCACAGAAGAGGTGCTTTTAAACAGTCAGTTACGACCAGATGAAAAGGAAGATGTCACTTGGCTAAGCAAAGGAGTGTCCTCTTGTTTTGGCCTTTCCGTGCCCTTCCCTTGCTTTCTCTTAATCTATTTTCTGGCGTTAGAATTAGTCGTGTAAGTGTGCACAAAGCCAGTGGATAAGGCACAGGGTCTCCTAGTCTCTCCTAGGAAGACTCTCTTGGTCGTCTTCTCCTACTTACTTCCTTGCTCAAAGAGTGCATCTCAGTCAGCATCCATTTGTTTACGCTGAATTGCTCAAAAGTGGACGAGGCAAAGGGCCCTTTGCCATTTCCCCTGCTCCTGTTCTCAAAGTGTATCTTTTCATTCACATCCATCCGTCCACATTACACCATCCACACAAACATACACTGACACTTACACACACACACATATATATATATACATACACACACACAAAGTGTGGAACAGGCACATGCCTATCGGTCATCTTCCCCTGTTCCCATGCTGACAGCTCTAGCTGCTCTCAACATTGTTCACACAGGTGGTGGACGAGGCGCAGGGCCCTGCCACCAAGAAAGAGTTTGAGCTGTTTGAGTCCCCTGCAGGGGCTAGCGTGTTTGGAGGGGTGTCGGACTTTCTAGGCATGAGCAGGATTCCTGACACTGCTGAAACAAACCAAGGCGTGAGGCCCAACATGGGAAGGCCGCTGCCTTTATTAAACCAGCAGGTGAGCTGCTGCTGTGTGTGTGTGCGCGCGTGGTTGTGTGTGTGCGGTCGTGCTGTGATTGAAACATTGCAGGGAGGCTTGGGCCAATGCCTTTCTTAAATAAGTTTAAAAGCTGTTGTGTGTGTGATCGTATGTCTGTCTGTAGGCATTAGTGCATACCCTACAGTATACGGCCTTAAATGGCTGCCTTTGTTGCACCCAGCAGGTGAACCGTTTGTGCGTGTGTTTGTGCTGTGATTGATGTAAAGCAGACACGAAACCTCTTATCTTCTCAGCTGATAATGTCCCACTTATGATAAACCAACACTTTGAGTGAAGCTTATAGTGTGGCAGCTCCTTGAGGGACAGTACGTTGCGCAGGCAGCTCACCGCTCCCCTAGTAAGATGCTGCGTCTGTCATGGCTTTGCACGCTTCCCCCGTGCTCACACATTGGCAGCTGCTGCTGCTGTCCTTTGCCTGTATGCTTTTGCAGTGGCACACACATACACATACGCACTCACGCACGCATACACACACACGCACACACACGCACGCACATACACACATACACACACACGCACGCAAGTACGCACACACACACGCACACTACATACACATACACTACAGGTGGGCATGATGGCCCGTGAGCAAGTCACTGAACCCTTACTCACAGGTAAGTTTTGCTGGAATTGAGCTTTGTGTGCAACTAAATCCAGCGCTGTGTCTATTGAACCATAGCTTGTGGGATGGCCAGACCACTGTACAGAGGTATGCACATGTGCATGCCTGGCATGGGGGTTCCAAAAACACCTCCAGGCTTGGTTACCTAAAGCCATGACGCCTCAGCTGCACTGAACTCTGCAGCATGTGTCTACAGTTTGATCAATATCGTGCACATTTCAATATAGGTGCCCATGCACGTGCGGTCATCCTCATTCGTTTGGCTGGAAATCCTCATTACTAGAGTGACTTCATTGGATATCACCTGCAAGTTCAAAGGCGCTATATGTGCTCCTGTGAACCCAAACTACAAATTCCGTATGTAGATTAATATATCACTGCCGTAAATATTAACGTTTATAGGGGGGGCAGTGATCAAATTAAACCTTGTAAGATATTTATTTTACACAATTTTCCAGATGTTGCATGGATTTTGGGTGGGGCGGTGATGGCTTTTTTGTAAAATATTTATTTATTTTTGAAAGGGAGGGCGGTGAGTACTTGTACATACGGTACTCGTATTGCTCCTCTTTGCCCTTCACATTCAATTTCATTCGCTCAATGAGCACGACCTGGCCTGATCGCAATCTGCAGGCGTCAAGGCACTAGATGTGCTCACCCCTGTGGGTCGCGGCTCCAGCATGCTCATCATCGGCCGCAGTGGGGCAGGCATGGATGCGGTGCTAGAGGATGCCATTTTGGGGCAAAGCGGCACAGGTGTGTGTGTGTGTGTGTGTGTCTGCATGTATGTGCGTGCGTGCGTGCGTGTGTAGTGTGTGTTTGTGCCTATGTATGTGCGTTTGTGTGTGTGTGTTGCACTTGTTTTGTTTCATCTTCATTCTTGCCTCGTGGTGGTGGTCATGGTGCTGCACGCACTTCACTTGCGCCTTGTGCCTGAATGTATGCGCGCTTGATACAGTGTGGGAATGCAAGGGGACAGAATGGCCATCAAAGACGCCCACAACAAACGCAACCCATGCAGGCTTCCCAGGCTCTCCAAAACATTACGTGGAAGAGCAGACAGTAGTCCTGGTCTCGAGTTTTAAAGTCCAAAACACGGCTCAAACTTGCTATTTCTCTTCCAGGCGTGCTGTGTGTGCTGGCCAGCATCAACCGCACCAAAGCACAGTTAGCACAGCTGGCTTCCCGGCTGGAGGCAGCAGGGGCTCTCGGTCATACAGCTATTGTAGCTGCGGAGCCTGACGCTCCTTTGGGAAAGAAGTATGCCACCATGTGCTCTGCGTATGCCATCGGAGGTGCGCAGCACTACTGGACCCTCCCTTGTGTGGTACTTGCCTGCGTGCGTGTTTGTTTGTTTGTTTGTTTTGGGGTAGTTGGGTGAGTGCATGTCAGTGCACACAGTTTGGGTCAAATGTGCAAATGTGTGTGTCATTGAAGTGGGCTGCACTGCTGAATGCCCCCCTGTGTACTGCCTGTGTGTGCGTGTTTGTTTGGGTTGGTGGGTGGGTGCATGTTGTAGTCGTGGTTAAGGTGAACACGTGCGCCAATGGGAGTGGGCTGCACTGCTGAACGACCCCTGAGAGTTGGCTGTTTGTATGAGTGTATGGGTGGATGGGTGCATGGAGTTTGTTTGAGTGCTGATTGTGCCAGATGCGTATGCCATAATGACTTTTGTTGTTGGCACGCTCTTGTGTGTTGTTGCCATCTCTCTGTACTCTGATGTGCCCTTCTTAACACACTCACTTTTGTATGCACTGCTTGTCAGGAAAGTACTCTCCCTGTGCATTGCCTCGGTGTGCGTGTTTATTTCAGTTGGCTGTGCTAACCCTCTTTTATGCAGAGCGTGTGCGTGACAATGGTGGTCACGCGTTGGTCCTCCTGGATGACATCTCCCCCCTGGCTAGTGCTTGGGGCATCTTGGCTTTGCATGGCTTAGGCTCTTTGGGCCAAGAAGTGGTACGTACATAGAGTGCTGCTTATTCACCCGCCCTGGGTCTGCCATGCCCTAGGTCTGCCATGGATTGAGTATCCCTGGCTCTGCCTTGGAAATGGATGAAGCCATTTCCATCTCTGCCATGCAAATAAAGAATGTGACCCTGGCTCTGCTGCGTAGTTGGTTTTATGTTTCTAGCCCTGCCATGAGAATGGAAAAGGCTCTGCTGTGGAGAGTGGACAATGCTTTTTTTAGCTCCTTTCAGGGACGTTTTGGGACACCTTTTCAAAAAAGGGTGGGAGCTGAAACTCCATGCTGGCTGTTTTGTTTGCACCTGCCAGACAGTGGACGCCTGCCAAACAGTGGACGAAGCGCAAGTGCAGAGCTTTTATGCGCGTTTCAATACATGTGTAGGACATGTTTCAATACACATGTAGGACACGTTTCAATACACTTGTAGGACACGTTTCAAAAAAGAATGTGAACACGTTCCAATACACGCGTGGAACACGTTTCAATACACATGTAGGACACGTTTCAATACACATGTAAAACACGTTTGCCGCAGCTTCAACACAGCTTTGTGTGTTTTAGTGCTGGGTTTCACGTATTTCTGCTGTGTTGTAGTGCTGAGCTTCACGTAGACATATACCACGCAGGACTGCAGAGCCAATGCTGCTCACATATTGTCCTACTCACCGCTATAAAGGGAGCCTCTTCCTCTCTAACAACCCATGTGCGTTAAAGGGGAACAGATTGTCTACGCCGCTTGTGCCGGTAATCACTTTGGGTCTGGCTCCCCTGCATCATACTCATAGCAGAACTACAGCTGCATTTCATTCTTCGGCCTGTGTGCACACAAACATACCCACAGGCTTTTGAGAGCCCTTTCAAAAGGCTCAGAGGCATGACGCTGCCCTTCCTTGAGCATCATTTGCCCTTCATGTCCTATGCTGCTCTACCTGCACGTCGCCCTTCCTTGAGCATCATTTGCCCTACATGTCCTATGTTGCGCTACATGTCCTACGTTGCTCTACCTGCACGTCACCCTTCCTTGAGCATCATTTGCCCTACATGTCCTATGCTGCTCTACATGTCCTATGTTACTCTACCTGCACGTCGCCCTTTCTTGAGCATCGTTTGCCCTACATGTCCTATGCTGCTCTACCTACTATTCTCTGCAGGCCCGTGCCTGTTTCCTTAATCACTGTTCGATCGCCTATTGTGCAATTCTTTTGCGACTCCTATGTCGCTGTGTCACTCTCTCTGCAGGCGCGCGAGGGCCTTATCAAAGACCCCCAGGGCCGCGACATCGCCCTACCCTCTCCCAAGAGCGACGAGGAGCTGGTGGACTACGAGGGCATGCTCATCAGTGGTGCAGTGGCACAGAGACGAGGGTGAGCGGTGCGATACTCTCAACTCTCAGCGTGGCACCGTGTCCTCGTATCTACAAACTCCTCCTGCACATGAAACTGCTGCTTAGGGAGAGGCTGAGCGGTGCAATACTCTCAGCTCTCAGCGTGGCACTGTGTTCTCCTATCTATAAACTCCTGCACACGAAACCGCTGTCTGAGAACGGCAAGGAGCTGGTGCCTTTTTTGAGAGTGTGCGTGTTCTTCATGCTCTTGTAGGTGCCATGTTGGTCTGTTTGTTTGTGTGTGTATGTGTGTGCGTGTGTGTGTAGTGCAGTGCCTGCATCCTTAAGTACGGAGTTTTAAGCAAAGCAGGGGTGCATGTTGTTCATGTTGTGCAGCATCTTGTCCACGCTGCCTCTGCATAGTATCACTAATTGTGCACCATCCCCTCTTGCACTAGCATGTCCATGAGTGTACCCCCATGCACTTTATTGTGGCTCGTCACGAGCACACTGCTTTTATTCCATGCTGTGTTCACCCCAAGCTGTTTTGTTGTTGCTAAACCTGAGGGTGATCATAAGGCAGGGAGTCGAGACAGAGCAGCTCCCCACATGCAAATGGTCCTTTTCTGCAAGTGTGCGGTCCATCAGTGTGTTACTTTTCACGATGGTATGCTAGGAACGATTCTTCTCCACGGTGTTCCATTGAGGGAAGAAGGGAGGAATCTTACAACTTTGTGCCTGTGCTTTACAACCCAAAATAAGAACCCACAGGGAGGACCCATGTCTGAGGAACCCAGAATGACAGCATGTCCTCTGTTATGCTCTTTGTGACTATATGTGTTGTTGCATACACAAACACACACACGCGACTGCATGCGTGCAGCTTCTTCTCCACGCTGTTCCTGCGTGCGGCCAAGATGAGTCGAAACCTCGGAGGAGGCTCCCTCAGTGCGCTGCTGGTGGTGCCTGGGTCGCCTGCCACAGGTAGAAAGGGCGGCAGAATAAACAATGCACGCAGGCATTGAAAGCACTCTGACAGATGGAAACCCTCATTGCGCTGCTGCTGGTCAGTGCACTGCTGCTGCTGCTAATCAGTGCACTGCTGCTGCTGGTGCTGCTGGTCAGTGCACTGCTGCTACTGCTGGTCAGTGCACTGCTGCTACTGCTGGTCAGTGCACTGCTGCTGCTGCTGGTCAGTGCACTGCTGCTACTGCTGGTCAGTGCACTGCTGCTACTGCTGGTCAGTGCACTGCTGCTGCTGGTGATGCTGGTCAGTGCACTGTTGCTGCTGGTGATGCTGCTGCTGCTGCTAGTGATGCTGGTCAGTGCACTGCACTGCTGGTAGTCAGTGCACTGCTGCTGCGGGTGCCTGCGTCAGACCCGCCACAGGCAGAGACGATGAAAGATGGGACAGGGACATTGTGACATTGTGCAGGCAATGAAAAGCACTCTGACAGATAGAGGATACGGTCCCTTCTTTCTGGAGTGTAAGGCTTTTAGCAGGCAGTGCGCGTTTCGGTAATAATGCAGATTGTTTTTTAACCCATCACTGCACGCCACAGGTATTGGAAAATAAAATAAATAATGACGCAAGGGGGGTTATATTGTCATTCTTGAGTCGCCTGCCCTAGGTGGGAACAATTTTAGGAGGAGCAAAGGGCAAAAAACATGGGAGACAAATGGATAAGATGTGCCATGGTTTATTGAGCACCATCACCTGAAAAAAGGAAAGTGATTGTGTCTGTGTGCGCCTATGTGTGCGTGCATGTGCCTGTGCATAGTGTGATCAGTTTCAGTATACCGTTCGTTTACGATCACTTCGTGACCAAACTTATATTTAATTAAATTTTCGATCTCAATTCGTGAGGGGGTCTGGGGATTAATTTTTGAGTTCGAGGGCATTTTGGGAGGCCCTGTCGGGAATTACTTATTGAGTTCAAGAGCCCTCCTGTGAATGCTGCCCGTGCACTGCTACTGCTGTTTGTTATGGCTGAAGCTGTGGCTGAGGCTGAAGCTGTGGCTGAGGCTGAAGCTGTGGCTGAGGCTGTGGCTGAGGCTGAGGCTGAAGCTGTGGCTGATGCTGCACAGTGATGCTGCACAGCTTCTCACGGTCCCGCTGCAGAGCAGCCAGCCTTTCAGCTGGGGACAGGGGCTTCAAGAACCCGGCCAGGGAGTTCACACTGGCGCGCTTGGAGCTCATTTTGAAATGCCCTCAAAAACACTATAAATAATTATTCAATTTATCGCTTCGAAGTCAGTTCGGAGAGGCCTCCAAGAATTGATAAAAAATTTCGTTTTCTGGCCAAATAATTTATTGAATTCCAAAGTGATCGTAAACAAACGGTATAAAAAATCAGAAAAGAGGTTGAAATAGATATAATTGATATAGATATAGTGCCTGGGTCAGCTGCATCAGACTCTGTACACCTCCTGGTACAAGTCACTTGTACCACGATTTTTGCCACAGGGATGGTGCTTGTAGTATCCGTTACATGTATTTTGCTGCCACTGTACCATGTATTTTGCCGCCGCATGTACTTTGCCACCATGTATGGTGCTTGTAATATCCGTCACATGTACTTTGCCGCCACTGTTCTGGCTTGTGCCGTAATATCCGGTACAGTACTGCAAAGGAGAATGTAGGTATTATGTTGCTGATTATTGCCCAGGGCATAAATAGGTAATGCACATGCAGACGGTGGCCACCGTTTTAATGAAGCACGAATGACGGAGAGTATGATCTGGCCCAAAATCTATACTTCCACGGGCACAAACGCTTGAAAATTAGCGCATATGCCAAGAGGAAGCGTAACCTGCTGATAAATGATAAATTTGTTCAGTGCTCCCACGCATGCCTCTTTATATAACTCGCTTTACATGCCAACAGTTTCATCTATGTTTCCCCCAACCAAAGCTGAGCGCCATTTTTATTCATTATTGATGTCCTACACAACTGAGCTTAATCCCTCAACAGCCCATGCAACAGGCCATTCCTCTCCTCACTTGCACTTACATCATCCTGGTTTTGCCATACAGGCCTCTGTACGATTGAACAAATGCAAGATTGCATAACATTTTATTCTCTGACCACCCAAGCTACATCATCCAAATCGCTTTTATCTTTGCCCTGTCCCACAGGCCAAATGAAGCGCATCGACATGGACAAGTATAAGACCCTGAGCGAGGCACAGAAGGAAAAGATGAAGGTGAGAGGACAAAAGTCGATTTGTCTAAGAGGCAGAGGTAGATGGAAGGCTGCAGATCTAGTAACATAACATAGCAGGAGAGGAGAGGAGAGGAGAGGAGAGGAGGAAATAGGTGGAGCACGTGTTTGAAGGGGCAGAGATGGCACAAAAGCTTAGGTTCAGGATCCAGGCAGTTCATCCCTGTAGCAGAGCACAGAAGACAAAGATGGTGGAAGAGGGGAAATGTTGGTTCACCTTGTCGGCACCTGGGTCACACTGCAAGGCAAACGAGGAGGATTTCTAATGAGACAGCACGATAGAGAACACGGCTCCAGGGTTAATGTGCTAAGGCTATCTACAAAGGCAGATAGAACGGAGGACAGAAGATGTGTATTAGATGTCAGACCGGAATGGATGTTTCTACTTATTTTGCTACTTTAGGCAGACGTAACAGGACAGCTGAGGTGTGCTTAAAACTCAGCAGATTTTTACACCAGCTGGAAATTCAGCGAGATCAGAGGGTGTTAATTGGTTCTTTTGCAGCTTTTAGGATGATTACAAGCAACACGTTGATCAAAGCGTAAATGTCAGCATCCAATCAGCAATATTAGCAGCTCCTAAAGAACGCACAACAACTGCTGGCTGTCCCCATGAATAGCCCACCCCTTAGCAAGTCATTAAGCCTAAATTAGCCATAACTTCCCACCACTTCACCACCTGAACTTGTGTGTAGAACTGCAAAACAATTAAACAGATTCCGACCAGGCCACCGATTGGCCCCATTTACATTTTTTATTTGTACCCCGCAACTCTGAGAGCAAAAACCAGGCTGAAACTCAAAGCGGGTATGGAGCTACAAATTTTCTCTTTTTCCCCTGTGTCCCTTGTGTGAGTGCCTCCCATTCGCCGGCATTCCCAGTACCCCTGCCCCGAATTCAACATTGCAGCATTGTTATAATTCATTTATAATGCTTGTATCCTGGAGCAGAGATCGATCAGGGCAATTTGAGAATTGCACCTTTTTCCTGCCAAAGTGGGTGCAACACACGCACCGGGCCCCACACAGCCCCCCAGAATGCTGAATTTCCAGTAATTGTCAATGTTTAAGATAAAACATTAAGTATCTTGCATTCAGATGAGGTATAGAGGGCTTTGAATTGGGTAGAGAGCTAAGTGAGACCGGTTTGGGGGGCTTGTTCATGGGGACAGCCTGCTAAATGTCACCTGAAATGCATGTCTTTCACGTGGAGGGCCACTCTCAATCACCCAAGAACAAAATACCCTTGCTCCTTTCTTAAGCTAGTGGTTCACTTGCGAGCAGGAAGAGAGCCTAGGCCATTGCTAGCACAACACCTCTGACCCTGCTCCTATTGACTCTGACCTTTGCTGGGCCATTGCTGCAGCACGACACCTCTGACCCTGCTGGCAATCTGGGGGCGTAGGAAACTACTGACCCTGAACTTAGCAAAAAAGTGTCTGACCTTGCTCCTGCTCCTGCGCGTCACCTGGATTGTGTGTTGTGCGTGCGTAGGTATTCATTTATGATTCCCGCTTATTGCATGATCTCAGCGTTGTACCTACATAGTGTGTTTCTGTTGCCTGCACAATTATGTAGTAGTCAATGCATTGATGACGCTGTCCAGAAAACATGCAACCTTGCCCACGCAGGCTGCCCTTGAGAAAAAGATGGCGCTAGAGCTTGCTGTGCAAGACAGCCAGCTACAAGAGGGGGAGATCACAACGGAGCTGGTAGAGGAGTATATCAGTATCTCAGACGGCCAGGTGGGTACATAGGACATAGGTAGGGTTGGCCAAAACGCCAGAACCGTATAAATTCGCCGCATATGACTGTATGTCAGATGAAATCCCTGCAAGAAATACCGTATATACACCGTATATATACGGTTCTGGCCAACCTTAGACATAGGACATAGGACAAAGGAGCATGCAAGGAACAGAGAAGCACGCTGATCCAGATCCAAGGAGAGGAAGGAAGGAGGGAAAGGGCTTTCCAGGTGGCCAGCTGTTGTGTAAGTCCTCATGGTTTTGTGGAGGGGAATTGTTCATAATTTCGTTTTTAGCAAGTAGTGGACCAGCTAGGGTAATAGGTAAAATAAGGATAGAACGCCAAGTTCTCTCTCCTTTGTTTTGTTCTTGGCACCTCCTTGGAGCCATTTTCTTTCTCCCCCTCTCCATAACGAGACAAGGTACTGAAGTTATAGTCCAGCTGCCTACACAAAGATAAAGACTGTGCAGGCAACGAAGCCACCCCTGCGTAGTTAGTTCGCATTGATCATGTCGTACAAGCCAAGGACAAGAACAAGCTGCTGCCAGTCTTCATACCTGATCAATACCAGGCACCATAGCTCTATGACTGCTTGAAAAGCCATTGCCTTCCATCCACTTACAGCTGATGATGGGGCCCATCTTCACGACCACCACAATGTTAGATCAATCCCTTTCACATCACTTTTCATTCGTGTCTCTGCCTTTTGTCCACCCGCAACTTGTGCCCTAGTTTCCCCCCCTATCCATGAGCACCTCATGAATAAGCCAACCTTATTTCACGCAGTACCAATCTGACTATTAGCACCCTGCCATCCGCACCTGCAGCTGGTGTTGGAGCCGCCCTCCACCAGCAGCTCCACCGCCAGCAGCAACGGTGCCGTGTACCGCCCCAACTTTCGCCTCAGCATAACACGGATAGGAAACAGGGCGTACCCCCGTGCCCTAGACAACCTAGCCAATAGGATCAGGCTGGGATTAGTGCAAGCAGACGACGCACGCAAGTGGGTGCGCTTGTTTTGTATGATTGATGCATGATGCACCTTGTTACCAACTGCTGCTCCTAGTTTATGCGGTTGTAATTGTGACCAGTGTGATTCAAGGCTGTCGTTCTCGACCAAGGGTCATTGCAAGTGATCATTCACGCAAGTGGTATGTGTGTGTGCCTGTCGTTATGCATGCTCTTGCTGAACCCTCAAAATCATTTTCCATTGTCATTGCATGTGTCCGGTCGTGCCAAGAGGTACATATGTCAGGGATGACGACACGGCATCTTGCTCAAAAGATGGTGATGATGGAACTGTTTCCTTCTGTGTTGTACTGGTCAAGACTCATGCTAGTGCTAGCTTTCAAGGCACCTTGAAACCCTTCCCAGAAAGGGACAACAGGATAAAACACTCTGAACAAGGAATGGGACGTACAATAACCACACAGTCAACAATGTGAATGATTAATTACACCCTGTTACCTGTTTCATGATTAAGTATTACAGTACAGCCAAACCGGATCTTTATTATGGCTGCTTCTACGAGTGAACTTGCACCCATGCAGCTTTTCTGCAGCCATAGTCAATCATAACTAGACTGTAAATCCCGAGTCTCCTTTGTATGTACGTTTGTTCACTCGCACAGGTTTTCTGCAGCAAACGATGCCCGGTCAGCTAAGGAGGAGGCCTTGAGTCAACGCCTGGAGGCTGCTTTACTGCAGCGACCAGGCAGCCCTGCCTCCTTGGAGGAGCAGGTGTGTTATCAGCCTCTTTCCGATAGTCAAGTGACGAGGTCGTCCTGTGGGGTTATGCTGCTTTGCTGCAACGGTCTGGTGGTCACGTTTTCTTAAAATTAGGTATGTGGGTATGTTTGAACTGAAACCCGTGTTTCCTATTTGTTTGTTCTGCATGTGCAACTTCCTGTCTCTCACATCATTGGCACTTAGTTACTGACAGCTCTTACCTTTCATACATGCACACACATCACACACACGCATGCATGCATGCATGCATGCATGCACAGGCACAATTACCTGCACCGCCTCCTCCCTTTCTGTTAAAAAGCTCTTTGCCATCCCCTCGCAATACCACTCAGCTATTTTACTTGTGCATGTATTTGCGCTTTTTTACGTACAGGTTGTAACGCTTCTGGCAGTACAGTTAGGATTCACAGATGACGTGTCGCCTGACAGCATGACCACCTTCACCTCCAAAGCATACAGCTTTGTCCAAGCAGCAGCGCCACAGGTTTGTTCAGCAATGTTTGCCGTGTGCTTCTACGTCGCCCTTAAGAGAGGAGGCCCTTACATGTGGGACAAAGTATCATCCATAAAATATCTCAAATTTTAAGTAGGAAGCGCAGTCCTTCTCCTTCTCAGTGTATGCTCAGTGTATTGCCTTTCCTCCTATTACACAGGCCTTGGAAGAGATCCGCAGCACCCAGATGTTAACGGCAGCAGCTGAACTGGCTATACAAGACGCTTTGAAAGATCTCAAAAGTGCAGTGAAGCCCTGATTTGCATGCAACTGGGTTGGTTCCTGGTTGAGTTTCTGGTTGTGTTCGTGCAAGGTCTACTAACAGCTTGCGTGTCAGGCGTGTCGAGCACTAGACATGTAAATTTGGAACGCAAGGCAATGGTTTTAATTGCTTCTGGAATTTACAGGGAAACAGATTGCCCTCAGGCTATCAAAACTTCTACAGGTCCAAGTTTGCAACAGCATGGTGGTGAACTTCCCTTTCTGAGCTATATCATGATGATCATAATGTGGTGCCTTCACTGCCAAAACTGCTGTGCATCAGCTTTAGCACATTTTGCTGCTGGAATTGCTGGCAGTAGAACAGGAAAAAAATGCAAGTAGTGTAACACCAACATGGACCAGGAAGAATGTATTGCAAAAAAACATTATGCTTAAATTTCGCCAATTTCAAATCGATGTTTAATATTGAAGAGGTATTTGGGAAGGATGTAAGGAGAACGAGTGACCAGAGCCCTTTTATGAAGAGCACACCATTGGTGACAGGTAGAGCGTTTGCTGTTGTGTTCTCTCGGATGCGTGTCAGGATAAGGTGTCCAGTACTCCAAGTGTCTCTCCCTGAGGTCTACAACAAACGGCTGAGGTCAATGGGCTCACAATTTTGCAGCTTTTGTTTGAAGACACACAATTGTGTCAGATCATCCATGGCAGAAAGAATATGGGCTGACCAGCATTCATTAGACTGTGTGCTCAACTAAATGTCAGTGTAAGGGACCTTTCAATGTTTAGCTGTTGGATTTAGTCAAAGAATCTTACAGCCACATTGCCGCGCGAAACCATTTGAACTGTAGGGGTTCCGTTGCAATCCACACTCGCACATGATACACCATGAAGACGTGGTGTCTTTGACCCCCCAAATCCTTTTCAACACTGCCAACAGATATTTCTGTAAGGGACTTTCCACTCTTTGCCTTGTTGTGAGCAAGGAGTGGCCCAAATCTGACTCGCATACATACCAGCAGGATTAGCGTACATCTTGAGAAGCCATACTATGTACGCATATAGCCTATTAGCAATGTTATGTTTCTAAACAAACTCTTGACTCTGAACGTGCCTGCCGTGAATGGGCTTGTAAACTTTGTCATCTTGGCTGCAAGGTGCTGCTGGTTTCCAGGCAGAGGCGGAGCTTCAACTGATCAAGGCCCTGGCGGAACGTGCCTTGTTGTGAGAGATGTTGAAAGACAAACAACTAATTGCGTTTTATGAGCAGGCTACCAGTCGAACATCTTGACTGAAGCCTGAAGGCTTTGCAACCCTTGAAAGACAAACAACGACTGGAAGTGCCTGCTAATCTGCTTTTACATCTGATTTCACTTTCGATCTTTATACATGATTTTTACAGTCTTAGCCAGGCAAGTGCTGGTTCAGAGTTCATCTAGCAGCAGGGCCCACAGCAAAAGAGTGATGAACCAGACCATGTTTGATGTTCCAGACCCTCTCGATGTGCACGTGCTGCTCCTCACACATGAGTTTCATGTATGATAGCATTTGCCCCCATTCTTGGCATCCTCTGTGTGACAGTCCATGATTTTTTTGTGCCCAAAGCACAGAGATGATGAATCCCCCTTTTTGATTCAATGCGGTCGGTTGGTCCTGATAGATGTTTGATTGTTCTCGCTGGTTTATTCAGCTCTGCTATGTCACAATCGGCAATGTGCCTTTTTTCCCTTTCCAAGGGTTTCTCTGTAGGTGCTACAAGTCTGGTGCTACTACAAAGGACTACAGTTTCTACATGCTCATAGCTGCTGAGAAGATGGCAGACAACTTCAGGTCTGCCATTGCCAGAGTTCACAGAATTGGTGACAACAAGGGTATCAAACAAAGAAAACAGGCAATGCTATGGCTTTTCCAGGTCTTTGCTTTGACAGCTGGCTGGTCTGTACGGTTGTCAAGTATGGGCCACTTCTTCTCTGACATATGATTCCTCAAAAATCCCCCACACATGTCCTTCACCTGGGCTTCCTGAAAAGACTCCTGGGTGTCAAGAAACGTACTGATACTCACTGCGTGCTCCACGAAAGTCTCTCTTCTTAAGAAAGTTGTGCGGGCTGACCCTCTAATTGCAAATAGAAGTGATACATGAACTTACCAGGTTCTGCACGCACTCCAAGATTTCCCTACGTCTCAGCAATTTTTGAATGCCATACGATCTCACGAGTCTATCAATTTGAAACAGTTGCTTTGAACTCTCTTTGCGCGAACATATCATCGGGAGCTGGAGGGAACTTGATAATTTGACACCACATGATAATCACCATTCCAGCAAATATTATGAGGACTTATCACACACATTTTGGTGTACCTTTGGGGATTGCTCCTGGCTGGTGGGATGACAGAAAAAGAAATCATAAGCCTGTGTTACCTGTTACCTACCTACCTTCGCTTGGATAATTCCAACAATCTCAGCCGTGCACTTTCTTGCCTTCGCGATCGCCTTTCTGGCCATATCTTTTTGGTCCAAAGAATGCGTCATAACAGGAATAGAAGGCCTTATGAGCTCAGGATCTGTGACAAATGTGACTGGCACTCTGTTCAGGATGAGGAACACATTTTTCTGGACTGTCCACATGAACATTTTGTTAGCCTAACAGCACCGCCAGCTGGTCTTCCCACCTCAATTTGAAAGCCCAACTCGTTTGAGGACTTTTTTGAGCCAACCAGATATATTTGGTGTGGCATTTTTCATGGCTGAGTGCCTAACTCCCTTTTCTCGCTTCTATCATTCCTTCTCTTTCTCTAAGAGAGAGCTAATACAGCCGGCAGATGCTTGAGAGACATTGCACTTGAAACTTCTCTTATTTTGACCACAGGCAGGGGGAAGGGAGACAATGGGCAGCCCAGCTTCTTTGGTTACAATCCTCCTTTTTACCCATCACGGACTGAACACTTCCTAATGTCCACCACCTTTTTTTCTGCTGCAAACAAATCAGCGTGTTACATTGAATTTGACTCAGCAGACCACAGAGCACTTCTTTGCCGCTTCTCATGCCAGCGTTCGTTACCACACATTGATCTACGGCTTCCAGGTCAGATTGTGAGGAGAGGGAAAGGAAAACATATGGTTTGGAGGAGTCAACACAAAGCCGCATTTGTTACACACATGCTTGGAAACGAGACTGTCCTACAATCTTTTTGGGACTCTGTACGCAATCAAGAGCATCAATCTTGCTACCAACTCTTTTTGGATCTCATTACACATGCTGCTGATGCCACTGGTATGACAGCAAGACAAATGTCGCGCAGAATGCAGCTGGGCCTTCCCATGGCTCCTTGGTATGACGCAACGTGCCGTGATTACAAAAGACGTA
>Ga0307947_1000448_pt1 | contig 28882 bp, 30 predicted proteins | sample OrgLakmetagen232_FD_201840 | JGI IMG/M metagenome (GOLD analysis project Ga0307947, IMG submission 201840) | Saline water microbial communities from Organic Lake, Antarctica - #232 | ecosystem: Environmental > Aquatic > Non-marine Saline and Alkaline > Saline | place: Antarctica: Organic Lake...
TACATTTATAGGTATATACGGTGCATATACGGTATTTTTGGCAGGGAAATCACCATACATACGGTCATATACGGTGCAGATATACGGTTCTGGCCAACCCTAGTTATTTGTGGACTTTGGTGTGTGTGAAACAGTGTGTGAGACCTGAACGTTATCTTCACGTCCCTGCATAATCTGAGGAAATGTGGACCATATGATTGCAATACTGCAATGCAAGTTACGGCTGATTAGCAAAAAGGATAGGAAAAAGGTTAAGGATTAAGTGGGAAGTTGGTTACTTAGATGTCTTTTACGTTTTGGTGTTACTACAAAAAATAATGATTGGAGGAAATGTTTGTCGGAAATTGAAGGAGGTGTGTCCTAGAAGGACTGGATCTTCTAGCTAATTTCATGTTGGGACAAAATGATCTGTCCTGTCTACCTGTCTAAACGCAATCTCGCCCTTAAGTTATTATAAGTATAGTATATAAATATTTTCATTCAATACACAGGGCCTGGCGCAGTTGGCCAAAACCATCTCAGACTGTACTTTGCCAGGGCTCTCATGTGAAGAAGTTTTTAATGTGTGTTGTATTGATTTTGCAGGGCCTGGTGCAGCTGTTTAAACCCATCTCAGACCGCACTTTGCCAGAGTTCTCATGTGAAATTCTTGACACACACTCCATCAACGTGTGTTGTTTTGATTTTGCAGGGCCTGGCGCAGTTGGTCAAAACCATCTCAGACCGTACTTTGCCAGAGCTCTCATGTAAAATTCTTGACTCACACTCTATCAACGTGTGTTGTTTTGATTGTGCAGGGCCTGGCGCAGTTGGTCAAAACCATTTCAGACCGCACTTTGCCAGAGCTCTCATGTGCAATTTCAACACACCCTTTGAGAACATGTGCTCTTTTATTTTTGCAGGGCCTGGTGCTGCTGGCCAAAGTCATCCCAGATGGCATTCTGGTGTTCCTGCCCAGCTACTCGCTTGTGGAAAAGCTACAAACACGATGGCAGGTATGCATGGGTATGTGTTGTGTGTGCGTGTGTGTGTGTGTGTGTGTGTGTGCGTGCGTGTGTGTGTGCGTGTGTGTGCGCGCGTGTGTGTTTGGGTACATTACATCCCATTACGTAAACATGTTGGGAAGGGGGGCAGGGAGGCATGCGTGTGTGTGTGTGCATGTGTGTGTATGTGTGTGTGCCTGGTGCTGACAGTTTTGGGTCTTTGCTCCACACTCATCTTGACTTTTTTCCATTGTACTGGCCAGGGGAACAATATAAATAGGGTTACGTGCTGGTAGATCCTTTTTTGCTGGTAGGTAATGCAAACCACACACAGGCCACTGGTGTGTGAAGCCAGCGGTGTCTGCTGAGGTAGCTAGGAGGCAAAAAAATGGTGCAGACATTGCAAGCCACACGCCTTTGTTGTGTCACACACACACACACACACACACACACACACACACACACACACACACACACACACACACACACACACACACACACACACACACACACACACACACACACACACACAAACACACAGGCCACTGGTGTGTGGGACCAGCTGTGCGACTTAAAGGAAATGGTCGTGGAGCCTCGTCAAACAGGTGTGGTGTTTGATGCATAGTTCGTGTGAAGTTTGGTGCTTAATTAGTGCGTATCTCAAGTTGCAGGGCTTTTTTAACTTGTTTGTGGTGTTTATGTTGTGATTTTTAAAGAGCTGTTCGTGAAGCCTCGTTGTACAGGTGATGCTTAACTGGCTTGCTTCTCGGGTTGCAGGGCTTTGGACTTGTTGTACATCGTGGGTAGGGATCGCCGTATGTGATCTTATATTTGATTAAAACCAGGGATGGGTCATACGGACCTCAGAGACATAAACGGTAGAATACGCATTAAGTACGCAATATGCGTATAAGGTTCCGTATTTTATGCAATTTGAGAGTGCCGATTTTTGACCCAAAATGGACTCGAAATGGACCCAATTTGCCCCAAAATCACCCAAAACGTTTCCGATTCTTTTCCAATATATTATTTGTTATTATATATTTATATAATAACACTGGAAGCTCATTGAAAGGCCGTTGTTGGGGCGGAAATTGCTTAAAAAGGCCAATTTACGGCAAAAAATACGGCAAAATTTGCAATCGTATAATACGGCCCAATTTGTTCAATATGGTAAAATATGTGCTAAATACCATACAGCGTATTATAAAAATACGGATACGCCGTATGACCCATCCCTCATTTAAAACCCTTGCCAAAAATAGTGTTTATGCACCGTATGCACGTGTTCCTGACTAACTTTAATCTTGGGCGTTCCTTGAGTTGTAGGACGTCAGTTTGATGGCCGTGACAGATGTCAGACAGACGGTTTTGTGGCCGTATCAGATGTCAGACAGACGGTTCTTGTACTTTATGGCCAGGCGGCATGATATTCTGCTAGTGAATTGTTTCCATGTTGCTTAAGGATAGAAGAAGGCCACTCTGGTGATCCATGTACTTGAGCATGGCACTGCTCCAGTGCCTTTGAACAAAGCTGGCTACAGGAATTTTGTGCCTGAGAACGGCACCATCCCCTGCTTACTGCTTCGGTGTCCTTGAACAAAGCTGGCTATACAGGGAACAGGTTGTATAAAGATCTAGAACTATTGAGGTGTGCACACACAGACACACATGCATGCAGCACAAAGCCTTGCTACCTTAATACCCTACAACCACACCTTAACACAGCCCAAAACTCGCTCACATATAGAAAAATCAGCATGCAGAGTCCAGACCAAGGTCTTGAGGGTGCTCCAGCTCAAGACATACAAGCAGCCTATTTGTAGAGTTGGCCAGAACCGTATATATGCTCCGTATATGACTGAATGTTTGGTGGTTTACCTGCAAAAATACCGTGTATAAACCACATATAAATAGGGGTCTGGCCAACCTTACCTATATGTGTTAAAATTTGCAACCACTTGTGGACAAACCTGACGCGCGTTCGATGGTGCCACACAAAACTCAGGCAAAGGCTTTGAAGATGCCATGAACAGCTACAAGGGTGCCGTGGCTGAAGGCCGAGGGGCTCTTATGATGGCTGTGTGCCGCGGCAAGGTGTGTGTGTGTGCGTGTGTGTGAGTTTGTGTGCGTGTGTGTGAGTTTGTGTGTGTGTTTGTGTGTGGGCGTGTTTGTGTATCAAATGGCGCACAGCTCTTATGATGGCTGTGTTTTGCGGCAAGGTTTATGTGTGCATGCATGTGCTTGCCAGAAGGGCAGAGAGCTCTCATAATGGCTGTGTAAGGATGCAGTAAGTTGTGGCTAAGGTTTCTGTAGTTGAATGCATTACGGTTGGGAACTTAGTATGTACATGTGTACTGCTCATGGTGAATGAAAGACACGTGATAGGGTTTCTTGATTTGGCATGCTAAGGTATAATGGTGTAGTGAATAGTGAAGTACGACGAGTCTATATTAACACGCCACTTGGAGGTGATGCATTGCACTCAAAAAGTGTGTGCATTAGAATGTGCTTCTGAGGGCATTAAATTCCTAGACTCTCAGGCAATGGGTACAAGCCACGTATCAGTAAATGACATAAAGCGAGGGGCGTCTGAAGGCATTGACTTTGCAGACTCCCAGGAAATGGGTATGATCCACGTATCAGTAAATGACAAACAATGTATCTTGCGTGTGTATGTGTGTGTGTGTGTGCATCTGTTCACAGGCGTCTGAAGGCATTGACTTTGCAGACTCCCAGGCAAGGGGGGTCGTCCTGGTTGGCATTCCGTACCCAAACGTCAAAGACACAAAGGTTGGTGTGGTGGGACGAGAAATCGTGCACAAAGGTTGGTGAGAATCGACGAGGAATTGTACAGCTTGTATCATAAGCACACAGGGCGGAAGGAATAAAGTGCTGCGGCCTTATGTCTTTTTCTTCAAGTGCACAGGGTTAATCGTCGGTCAGAGTGCAGCGGCCTTATGTCTTTTTTTGAAGTGCACAGGGTTGAATTCCTGTCAGAGTGCTGCAGCCTTTGTGTTGTTCCTGAAGTGCACAAGGCTAAACACTAGTCAGTGTGCTGCAGCCTTGTGTTTTGCTTCTGAAGCGCACAGGGTTTAACATTGGTCAGAGTGCTGCAGCCTTGCGTGTGTGTCTCCTCTGAAGTGCCCAAGGGCGAGATTTGCAAGGGGCTGCAGCCTTGTTTTTTATCCAGTGGACAGGGCAGAAGCGTCTGAATGCTGCAGTCTTGTGTGGTATTTAGTTATTTGATGCTCAGAGGAAAAGCCGTGAGGTACTGCAGCCTCCTGGCTTTCACTGTCCACTATTGTTGGCCAGAACCATGTGTATACGGTGTATATACGGTATTTCTGGCAGGGAAATTACTATATATAGGGTTGGCCAGAACCGTATATATACTCCGTATATGACCGTATATTTGGTGATTTCCCTGCCAAAATACCGTATATACACTGTATATATATGGTTCTGGCCAACCCTATGTATGCACGGTATTTCTGGCAGGAATATTACTATATATATGGTCACATGCGGAGCATATATACGGTCCTGGCAAAACCTACTGTCCATCGTTCTTTGCACTAGCTTTATTCAGCATGTCACATCCTATTATTTCTGAACAACAGTGGAGTGTGAAAGTGCCCCAGACCCATCGTTCTTGCCTCATTGAGATTCAGTTTTCCATTTTGCCTCCAATCCTCTGTTACGATTTGGTCTTGATAAAGAAAACACAAGCTCAATGTCCTGAAATCCGTGAATCATCCAACCTCTGACTTTTCCTCACGCTCAAGTTGCTGTATATTTCATTACAACTCCTTTTCTCATCCTGTTCATGATCAGGTCGGCTTGAAGAAGGCCTTTAAATTACTGTATTATTATTTACAACTCCTTTTCACAGTCTGTCCATGGTCAGGTCGGCATGAAGAAGGCCTTCAAATTGCTGTATTCTTTGCTATTTCTCTTCTCATTCTGTTCATGATCAGGTCGGCTTGAAGAAGGCCTTCAAATTGCTGTATTTTTTGTCATTTCTCTTCTCATCCTGTTCATGATCAGGTCGGCATGAAGAAGGCCTTCAAATTGCTGTATTTTTTGTCATTTCTCTTCTCATCCTGTTCATGATCAGGTCGGCATGAAGAAGGCCTTCAAGTTGCTGTATTATTCGTTACAACTCCTTTTCTCATTCTGTTCATGGTCAGGTCGGCATGAAGAAGGCCTTCAAATTGCTGTATTTTTTGTCATTTCTCTTCTCATCCTGTTCATGATCAGGTTGGCATGAAGAAGGCCTTCAAGCTGCTGAATTATTCGTTACAACTCCTTTTCACATTTTGTTCATGGTCAGGTCGGCATGAAGAAGGCCTTCAAGTTGCTGTATTATTCGTTACAACTCCTTTTCTCATTCTGTTCATGATCAGGTCGGCATGAAGAAGGCCTTCAAATTGCTGTATTCTTTGCTATTTCTCTTCTCATTCTGTTCATGATCAGGTCGGCATGAAGAAGGCCTTCAAGTTGCTGTATTATTCGTTACAACTCCTTTTCTCATCCTGTTCATGATCAGGTTGGCATGAAGAAGGCCTTCAAATTGCTTTGATTTTTGTTATTTCTCTTCTCATTCTGTTCATGATCAGGTCGGCATGAAGAGGGCCTTTAAATTACTGTATTATTATTTACAACTCCTTTTCTCATTCTGTTCACGATCAGGTTGGCATAAAGAGGGCCTTCAAATTGCTTTGATTTTTGTTATTTCTCTTCTCATTCTGTTCGCGATCAGGTCGGCATGAAGAAGGCCTTCAACGACACCCACCAGACGGCCCGCAGCAAAGGCAGGCCGGAGGCAGCAAGCAGGTCTGGACCCAGCAGCGGGCAAGGTGAGAATCACTCATCTAATTGATCTGTTAAGTATGTTATGCAAGGTCAGAGGTCAGGTGCAGCGATGGAAGGCAGTGGGCAAAGTGAGGAATGCAAATGAGGTTGGTTTGTGCCCAAAGACTACTTAATTACTTAATTAATTAGTTGGCTGCTATTATTGAAAATGTTGCCCTTTAAGCGTGAAGCCTTTCTGGGGCACTCATGAGTCAATATTTATTTATTAGTTAGTTGGTTGCTATTAAGGCAAATGTTGGTTGCCCTTTAAGCGTGAAGCCTTTCTGGGGCACTCATAAGTCAATATTTATTTATTTATTAGTTAGTTGGTTGCTATTAAGGCAAATGTTGCCCTTTAAGCGTGAAGCCTTTCTGGGGCACTCATAAGTCAATATTTATTTATTTATTAGTTAGTTGGTTGCTATTAAGGCAAATGTTGGCTGCCCTTTAAGCGTGAAGCCTTTCTGGGGCACTCATAAGTCAATATGTAGTTAACTAATTAGTTAGTTGGTTGCTAATAATGCAAATGTTGCCCTTTAAGCGTGAAGCTTTTTTGGGGCACTCAATAGTAGGGTTGGCCAGAACCATATACACGGTGTGTATACGGTATTTTTGGCAGGGAAACTACCAAATATACGGTCATATATGGTGTGTATATTTACGGTTCTGGCCAACCCTTCTCATGTGCAACCATGTCTATCCCTGACCTGGCTGGGAAATCACCAAATATACGGTCATATGCGGTGTGTATATATACGGTTCTGGACAGCCATACTCATAAGTCAACTGCCTATGGTACATTCGGCACCGCAGGCAGCTTAGGCGCTCTGGCCAATGCCCCCATCAGTGAAAAGCCTCGTTAAGGGCTGTATATGCTTATGGTTTGCATGTTTGTGTGTGTGTGTTTGCGTGTTGTACTGGTTGTGACGGTTTGCAGGTGTTGCGTGTGTGTGCACTTCTTCAGCCAGGGCACGCGTCTTTCTTGCTCCTTTACATCGCAGGCAGCTCAAAAGCATTGCAAGGTGCATCCCTGGATAATAAGCTAGAGCATGCTCCTGTATTTCTGGATTCTTTGCATCGCAGGCAGCTCAAAGGCATTGCAAGGTGCAACTCTGAGTGGACATGCTTGGTACACGCAGCAGGGCTTTCGTGCGCTCAATCAGGTAAATGAAACATACCCTTTCCGCTGTTTCACACGCTTCTAAGCAATACCGAACCAGCACCGATTGTGCGGACATGCTTGGTACACACATCAGGGCTTTCGTGCGCTCAGTCAGGTAATTGAAACACACCCTTTCCGCTGTTTCACACGCTTCTAAGCATTACCGTACCAGCACCGATTGTGCGGACATGCTTTGTACACACATCAGGCTTTCGTGTGCTCGATCAGGTACGCAATTGCCTTTCTGTTCCTTAGAATGCTATCAAAGGCCATGAAGCACATATAAGTTATATTGTGGCCGCTTTTCACACATGAACAAAGTTGGCCAGAACCATATATATTTACGGTGTTTTTGGCAGAGAAATAGCCAAATGTATGGTCAATGATTGGTCATATACCATTGGTCAGATACGGTGTATATTTCGGTCATAACATCGAAATACCGCTGTTTTCATTGCTACATATTAAATCGTATGGAAAGCGTGTTCATAATTGTACTCCACTCCCATCTCAAAGTTAACTCAGGCTGCTGACCGCTGCATTCGTCATGAGCATGAGCATGAGCATGCATTCGTTGTCATGAGCATGTATTTGATATCATGAGCATGAGCATGCATTTGTTGTCATGAGCATGCATTCTTTGTCATGAGCATGCATTTGTCATGAGCATGAGCATGCATTCTTTGTCATGAGCATGCATTTGTCATGAGCATGAGCATGCACTCGTTTTCATGAGCATGCATTCGTTGTCATGCGCATGCATTTGTTGTCATGAGCATGCATTCGTTGTCATGAGCATGCATCCGTTGTCATGAGCATGCATTCGTCATGACCATGCATTCTCAAACACCCAAATCCCCACCCCTAAGCATGACTTCAGTGCCATCAGTATGACTTCAGTATGACTTCAGTGCCATCAGTATGACTTCAGTGCCATCATTATGACTTCAGTATGACTTCAGTGCCATCATCCTTGTTGACCAGTTCCAACTTTAAAACCGACGCAGGCCGTCGGCCGTTGCATTCGCCACAAGTACGACTACGGAGCCATTATCCTTTTTGACGAGCGCTTTCTTAAGCCGGCAAACCAGAACCAGCTGTCACGCTGGGTGAGGGGCAACATTAAGGTGGGTGAACATGTGTTGCAAAGCAGTGGTGATGAGTTAGAAAACATGCTCTTTCGCTGGGTCAAGGGCGAAACAGAGGTGGATGAACATGTGTTGCAAAATGGTGGCAATGAGTTAGACAACATGCTATTGTGCTGGGTCAAGGGCAAAACGGTGTTGGGTGCATGTGTTGCAAAATGGTGACGATGAGTTAGAAAACATGCTCTTTCGCTGGGTCAAGGGCAAAACGGAGGTGGGTGAGCATGTGAAGTTGAATGAGAGCCCATGGGATTGCGGCAAGGGAGCCGGCAAAAGTGTTTTGATGAATGGAAGTAGGGTTGGTAAAAACTGTACTTATACACCGTATATAAACAACGCGCATTTGGTGATTTCCCTGCATAAAACACCGTATATACACCTTATATTTATTTGGTTCTGACCAACCCTACCAATAGGCTGCCACGCCAGGTAGTAGACAGCAGCAAGGTTAAGCGTATCTGGTAAGCCACGTGATTATGTCGGAAGTTAACTCTGTTGTGCTGGGTCAAGGGAACACCAATGTGCTTGTTCATGCTACGTATTGGCAAGCTTACCAGATCGTGCCGTAGCTGTTGCGCTGGATAAAGAGTGGTATTGTTCATGGGCCTTCCGCTCTGAATGCACAAAAAAACGCACCCCCTCAATCATGCCTGACTGAACAAGCCCTCTGCATTATGAACAGCACTCCACATTGCTCTGAAAGGTACTTTTCACAGGACCTAATGCCGCTTTTCTTCTGCCTTCCAGACGTTTAACGACTTCAAGAGCAGTACCCTGTCCTTGCAAGCGTTTTTTGCGGAGATTGCTGCAGACCCACCCCAGCGTCCAGCACCTCCAGCTCCATCCCCACTTGGCAAGGATCTGCCACCCACAGGTAACATAACTATGAGAGTGTTACAATTGCCACCCACAGGTAACATAAACTATGAGTGTGTGACAATGATGCAGAAACTGTGAGTGTGTGACAATGATGCAGAGACTGTGAGTGTGTGACAATGATGCAGAGACTGTGAGTGTGTGACAATGATCCAGACACTATGAGTGTGTGACAATGATCCAGACACTGTGAGTGTGTGACAATGATGCAGACACTGTGAGTGTGTGACAATGATGCAGAGACTGTGAGTGTGTGACAATGATGCAGAGACTGTGAGTGTGTGACAATGATGCAGAGACTGTGAGTGTGTGACAGTGATGTAGAGACTATGAGTGTGTGACAATGATGCAGAAACTGTGAGTGTGTGACAATGATGCAGAAACTGTGAGTGTGTGACAATGATGCAGGAACTAAGAGTGTGTGACAATGATGCAGAGACTGTGAGTGTGTGACAATGATGCAGAGACTGTGAGTGTGTGACAATGATGCAGACACTAAGAGTGTGTTACAATGATGCAGTCGAATTCCCTACTACTTGCAGCATTGCTCTGGACCCAAACCAGCACCAACTCCCCCCCCCCCCCCATTTATTCAGCAATGATATACTCATATGTTAATTCCTGCTAGCTTGGTGTACATCGCTTTGTGCAGTAGCTTGCGGCAGGTTCGCTGAGCCTCTGTTTTTCTGTCAAATCCCTGACGCCTTGCAAACTTCTGGGGTGTAATTTTTTTGGCCGCAATGAATTCCACATTCAATGAAAGTGTGTGCGCAGTGCTGCCTGTCCAGCACTACCTGCCAGATCCTGGTGTGTTATTATTTTTTTTGGCCGCAATGAATTCCACATTCAATGAAAGTGTGTGCGCAGTGCTGCCTGTCCATCACTACCTGCCAGATTCTGGTGTGTTAATTTTTTTGGCCGCAATGAGTTCCACAATTAATGAAAGTGCGTGCCGTGCTGCCTGTCCAGCACTACCTGCCAGATTCTGGTGTGTTGATTTTTTTGACCACAATGAATTCCACAATTCATGAAAGTGCGTGCCGTGCTGCCTGTCCAGCACTACCTGCCAGATTCTGGTGTGTTGATTTTTTTGACCGCAATGAATTCCACAATTAATGAAAGTGCGTGCCGTGCTGCCTGTCCAGCACTACCTGCCAGATCCTGGTGTGTTGGTTTTTTTGGCCGCAATGAATTCCACATTCAATGAAAGTGCGTGCCGTGCTGCCTGTCCAGCACTACCTGCCAGATCCTGGTGTGTTGGTTTTTTTGGCGCAATGAATTCCACATTTAATGAAAGTGTGTGCCGTGCTGCCTGTCCAGCACTACCTGCCGGGTCCTGGTGTGTTGATTTTATTGGCGCAATGAATTCCACATTCAATGAAAGCGTGTGCGCAGTGCTGCCTGTCCAGCACTACCTGCCAGAGATTCCTTGTACAAGGACAATTTTGAAGCTGCAAATCCATTTGCTGCTGCCGCCTGCATGATTTTATATAGCACCTCGGTTATATTCACGTCTCTTTGGAATTGTGCTGTCATCCTAGCATGTGAAGCCTCTGGTGGTTAAAACAAACCTTTTCAACAAATTCAATACGTGTGCAGTTGGATTGGCGGTTCCACTCTTCACAAACCTGAGATTTCGCTCTCAAATTTGTGTCTGTAAACTCTGGAGGAAGGTTTGCATCTTATATTGTGCATACCAAGTGGCAATTTACAAAAAATGGTTTGGTTTACTTTTAAGGTATCTGCAGGCTCTGATGGGTCAAAGGTTTCCACATTTCAAGTTGTGGCAGTTCACAAGAATTAAATGTATGCGCTTTGGCTGGTGTCTGCAGGGCCTGGCGGGTCAAAGGTTTTCACATTTTGTGGCAGTCACAATAATCAAATGTGTGTGCTTTGACTGGTGTCTGCAGGGTCTGGCGGGGCTCTTTCAGCCCACCAAGCCCAGAACGAAGAAAGGCCCGGAGAAGGGGAAGGTGTGTGGGTGTGTGTGTACATGTGTGTGTGTATGTGTGTGTATGTGTGAGAACATATAAATTATGCCCATTTAATATTCGTTTTAGATGTCCAAGGGCGGCAATGCTGACGCAGTTCATTACCTAAAGCATGTTTGTTTCTTGCTGCAAGCACTTCCGCTTATCTGCCCTTGTAACTCCCCAAATTCGACCCTTATTGGTTACCTTATACTACACCTCCAGATCCTGTGTGTGTTGCTGGTGATTTTCTTGTTTTAATGAAGATGCTTAACTGATTGGTACCCAGGGTCACTGTTCCCACGTTTATGATGGGCACGTACACACACACACACGCACACACACACGCGTGCACATGCACACACACCACACACGTGCACACACTCGCGTACGCACGCACGCACGCACATGCACATTTACATATATACACTTACACACAGACGAACGTATACACGCACGTGTAGGCACACATGCACACACACACGACGCGCACAATCCACAGGTCCGTCACGTTTAAAGATTGAGTACGATGACGCCCCATTGCCGCAGAATGTGTCCAACGCTGTGTTGCAGCAACCTTCCACCACAACCTCAAGTGTAGCTGGTGCCGACGGTGCAGGCGGTATGTGCAATTCAAGTATGTGTTCCCAGCAAACCTCTACAACAATCGCAAGTATAGCTGCTCTGATGGTGCCATTCAAGTTATATTCCGCTTGCATCGTGAGATGCATAGGGCTCTGTCATTATTACCATAAAAAGATCACTTTATGCTACACTCCAAGAACCTGAGTTCAGGAGTTTCACACTGAACTCATAAGTGTGTGTTCCCAGCAAACCTCTACAACAATCGCAAGTGTAGCTGGTCTGATTGTGCAAGCAGTAGGTGCAGTTATATTTCGTGTGCATCGTGAGTTGGCGGTGGGTAGCTATACAGGAGCCACACGCGATATTTTTTCAGGAGATGGTTTTACAGGATCCAGACACGATAGTTTAACAGGAGCTGCACGCGATAAATTTACAGGAGATAATTTCACAGGAGCCACACACGATAGGTTTACAGGAGATGGTTTCAGCCCTGTCAATTTGCACACAGAGCGACCCACATGAATCCAAGCACGTCCTCGTGTAGCTCATAATGTAAGCTTCAATTTAAAGCAAACATGGTACTAATCGGATAAAGGGGCAGTGGATGGCTGGCTTCCGAGTGCAAAAAGGACACATATTTGAACATTTCCCCAGTTGACCCCCTCTGGAGTCACACAAAATTGTTTTTACAGGAGAAAGTTGCACAGGAGTCACACACAATAGTCTTACAGGAGCCACACATGATAGCTTTACAGGAGCCACAGGCGATAATTTCACAGAAGCCACTCACGCTTACAAGCTGCCTACTGAACTCCGCAATTTTTTGTGCGAATCAGTGTGAGTCACAGAAGCCACTCACGCTTACTAGCTGCCTACTGAACTCCACAACTTTTGTGCGATCAGTGTGAGTCACAGAAGCCACTCACGCTTACAAGCTGCCTACTGAACTCCACAATTTTTTTGTGAGAATCAGTGTGAGTCACAGAGGCCACTCACGCTTACTAGCTGCCTACTGAACTCCACAATTTTTGTGCGATCAGTGTGAGTCACAGAAGCCACTCACGCTTACAAGCTGCCTACTGAACTCCACAATTTTTTTGTGAGAATCAGTGTGAGTCACAGAAGCCACTCACGCTTACTAGCTGCCTACTGAACTCCACAATTTTTGTGCGATCAGTGTGAGTCACAGAAGCCACTCACGCTTACAAGCTGCCTACTGAACTCCACAATTTTTTTGTGAGAATCAGTGTGAGTCACAGAAGCCACTCACGCTTACTAGCTGCCTACTGAACTCCACAATTTTTTGTGCGAATCAGTGTGAGCCACAGCAGCCACTCACGCTTTCAAGCTGCCTACTGAACTCCACAATTTTTTGTGCGAATCAGTGTGAGCCTGTAGTTATCGTAGCACATCACTGCACTGTCACTGCAAAGTAATAGACTAACCAAATCACACGAATGGTCACTGCAAAGTAATAGACAGACCAAATCACACGAATCGTCACTGCAAATTAATAGACTAACCAAATCACACGAACCGTCACTGCTAAAAGTAATAGACTAACCAAATCACACGAATCGTCACTGCAAAGAAGTAGACTAACCAAATCATACGAATGGTCACTGCAAAGTAATAAACTAACCAAATCACACGAATCGTCACTGCCAACAATTGGGTGTGGCATAGTGAAGGGAGAAAAGCTAATTGTCGACGGTGAGGCCTGTCATCGGCATCAATTTGAAAACGGGACCCTTTGGCTTACCAGAGGAGTTTAGAGTGATAGTGGAAAAGAACGGCCGAGCTAAAGTGTACAGAATAAGAGCAGCCAAGTTGGCAGTATAAATAGGGTTGGCCAGAACTGTATATACGCACCGTATATGACCGTATGTATGGTGAGTTCCCTGCTAAAAATACCGAATGTACACCGTATATACGTATGAATATATGGTTCTGGCCCACCCTAAGTATAAACCAGATTTCACAAGGTGGTTGTAGTTTTGACCTAGGTGGCACTTAGAGCGTAGCTGGTATACTTGCACACCTTCCTTTAAGGAACAGAAGCATGCATGTTATTGGTATGCTGATCTTGATGTATGTTTAAGAGGACGGCTGTGGACTATAGATTCTTGATGTATGTTTAAGAGGACGGCTGTGGACTATAGATATTTGTGTTGGGAGCTATTTGCAGCTGCCCTTTACACAACTGGTGTTACACCAAAGCATGATACACAAGTTACACACACCCAAGTATGCACACGCAAATTATACACATGCACAATTATACGCACAAGCATACACACGCAAAGTATGCACACGCACAATTATACGCACAAGCAAAATATACACACGCGCAAGTATACACACCCCAAAGTATGCACATGCACAAGCATGCACATGCATAATTATGCACACGCACAAGCATGCACACATATAAGTATGCACACGCACAATTATGCACGCGCAAAGTATACACGCACACACACACACACACACACAGTGCAAATGGCTGGCGCCCTAGAGGCAGAAGCCCAGCGCAAGCAGCAGCAGGAGCAGCTGCAGCGCACGCACTTCCAGCAGCAGCGTGCTCAGCAGCTGCAACAGCTGCAGCAGCAACAGCAGCAACAGCGACGGCAGCAGCAGCAACAGCAACAGCAGGAGGCAAGGGCAGCCAGGGGGCCTGGCTACGTGCATGTTGCCCCAGGCCAAAAGCATATCACCCACTTCTTTGCTGGGAGTACTCAGCAGGCCCATGCCCAGCCTGGCAGTTTGCACAAAGCAAAGCCTCAGCCACAGCCACATCCACAGCCAGAGGAACAGGCACAGACATACCCTCAGCCACAGTCACAGGCTCAGGCACGCACACCCACGCCTCCCAACGGGGGTCTACTCACCACCACCAACCCCAACGGCAGTAACCCTGCCATTAATTCCAGCACAAGCCTTGCCAAAATCATCACGCCCCCGCCAGCTGCGTCACACAGCAACGTGCAATACAATCGTGGTGCCATCACACCCACCGCCACCACTCCTGGCATGGCCTCTCCCTTCCCAGGTCCACGCAACAGCTGCCTCCCTTCCCCCGTAACCACTCCCCCCCCCACCACCACCAGCAGCAGCACCCCAACCATCACTAACATGCCCACTGCCACCTCCAACACCAACACCAACACCAACACTTCTTTGCACCACACACTCGGCACCACCACTCCCGTACCCACATTCAGCACCAGCCCCTCCCTTCCCCCTGTGCCAGGCATGGCCCCTGCCACTCTCTTTAACAACAACAGCAACAACAACAACAACAACAGCAACAACAACAACAACAACAACAACAACAACAACAACAACAACATCCAGCACTGCAACCCACACACCACAACCTCCCCGGTGGCGGCAGCACCTGGCTTGTTCCACCACACATCAAGCAGCTCAATTCCTCGTGCCCCCACACCCATTGCAACAGCAACCCCTGCCTTGTTCAACAACACGCATGACGCCGGTCCGCAGCACCTGACAAACCCAGAAACCCCCCCGCCTGTCGGTGTACTACCTAGTCATGTCCATACTCAGAGTGCATGCAACTTCCAAGCCCCCACACAAGCAGCGGCCACACCCAGCTTGTTCAAGCGGGCATCGTCTGCTGATGCACAGGTGTGTGAAGTTTTGAAGCGCCGTGTGTTCATGCGCTAGTGTGTGAAGTTTCGGGGCATCGTGCGTTGATGTGCGAGTGTGTGAAGTTTCGGGGCATCGTGCGTTGATGCGCAAGTGTGTGAAGTTTCGGGGCATCGTGTGCTGATGCGCAAGTGTGTGAAGATTTGGAGCATCGTATGTTGATGCGTAGGTGTGTGAAGTTTCAGGGCATCGTGTGTTGATGCGTAGGTGTGTGAAGATTCGGAGCATCGTGTGTTGATGCGTAGGTGTGTGAAGTTTTGGGGCATCTTGTGCTGATGCGCAAGTGTGTGAAGTTTTGGGCCATCGTGTGTTGATGCGTAGGTGTGTGAAGGTTTGGGCATTGTGTGTTGATGCGCAGGTGTGTGGGGTTAGGGGCAAGTGTACTCAGTGCTCAGGGTGTGTAGATAGGGTGTGGGTGTATTGATAGGATGTGGGTGCGAGCACTGTGGGTGTGTGAGTGGATGGGTGTGTTTGTGGTAGGGCTTGTTGGTCAGCTGTGTGAGGTTTCCCAGGGACAGAGAGATAAGTAATAGGTCACATGTAGGGTTGGTAGGGTTGACCAGAACTGTATATCTGCACCGTATATGACCATGTGTATGGTGATTTCCCTGCTAAAAATACCATATGTACACTGTATATACCTTTAAATGTATGGCTTTGGCCAGGACCATATATATATATACGGTATATACGGTATTTTGGCAGGAAAAGCACCACATATGCGGTCGTATATGGTGCATATATGTATGGTTCTGGCCAACCCTATTCATTTATTTAACCACCAGTGCTGTCATATTTTAAAAATGTTGGTGCGGGGGGAGGTAGGAAAGTGGAGGCGAATTGCTCAAAATGTACTTAGCTGGGGTTTTGATGTGCGCACACCCTTGCGTGTATGTGAGCAAGCATTTTCAAGTTTGAGATTAGATCTATTGCTGCTGCGCAATCCTGAGGCAATGAAACATGCTGAGAAGAATCACACATGCCACCTTTAACTCGCTCCACACACCTTGTCGCACTACACGCATTCACATGCACACGTTAACACACACATACACACAAACACACGCACTCAAGCACTCAAGCACACACTTATAAAGCCACAGCCTGTGCGCCAATGGCAAAATGTGACTGACAGCAACACATATCTACACACAAGCATACCTCAACACACACACACATACACACACATACTCATGCACAAACAATCTCAAAACACACACACACCACTGCAGCCGCGCTCTGTGCGCCATAAGTCAGACCGCAATAGTGGTGGCAGCAGCGGTAACACCACCAAGGTGGATGGTGGTGCGTGGGTGTCTCTTGTGGGCTTAACAGCTTCAAACTCACCACACACACAGCAGACAGGGCAGCAAACGCACACTCCGTATGCACAGTACGGACATTATTTGCAGGGGCAGCAGACGCCCCACGCGCAGCAGATGGGGCAGGGGCAGCAGAGCGGTGGCATGCAGACATACACACCGTACCCACAGCAGCAACAGCAGCAGCAGATGCAGGGGCAGCACATGCCTCACACCCAGCAGTTTGGGCAGCAAATTGGTGGCATGCAGCTGCACACACCGTACGCGCAGCAGAAGCAGCTGCAAGCACAGCAGCTGCAGACGCCTCAAACCCAGCAGATGGGGCAGCAAATTGGTGGCATGCAGCTGCACACACCGTACGCGCAGCAGCACCAGCTGCAAGGACGGCAGCTGCAGACGCCCAACACCCAGCAGATGGGGCAGCAAATTGGTGGCATGCAGCTGCACACACCGTACGCGCAGCAGCACCAGCTGCAAGGACAGCAGCTGCAGCAGCAGGGTGGAGTGCAGATGGGTGGAGTGCAGATGCATGGGCAGCAGGGTGCGGGAATGTGCACACCTCACAACATGCAGCAGTGGCAGCAGAGTGGGGGCATGCAGATGTTCTCACCGTATATACAGCAGCAGCAGCAGCAGCGGCAGCAGCAGCAGCGCGGGGAACAGAGCTGTGTGATGCAGCTGCCACAGTATGGCGTGGTTCAAACGCATGCACCGTTCCTGCAGCATGGACAATACGCGCCACACACACAGCAGCAGCCACTCACACCTCACACACAGCAGGGACAGGGGCAGCAGAGTGGTGGCGTGCAGATGTACCCGCCGTATATACAGCAGCAACCACACACACCACACACACGACACACACAGCAGGGACAGGGGCAGCATAGTGGGATGCAGGTCAGGGGGGCTACTCCCGGTGGGGGTATGGGCATGGACATGGGCATGATGTACCGAGGTGTTATGGGCACTGGGGGCGTGAGCAATAATGTGAGCAATGGTGGGATAGGCAGTGGGGGGTGTATAGGCACTGGAGGTATGAGCAATAATCTGAGCAATGGTGGGATAGGCAGTGGGGGGTGTGTGGGCACTGGAGGTATGAGCAATAATGTGAGCAATGGTGGGATAGGCAGTGGGGGCAAGGGCGGTGCGGGAAGGGGGGGCAAAGACGTAGCAGTGAGCGATGGTGTGGTCAGAGGTGGGGGCGTGGGCAGCGGCAGTGTGCACGGTGGGGGTGTGGGCAGTGCCATGCAGCAAGGAGGGGGCAATGGAAACGTGCCGATGTCGTCAGGCTTTGTGTCTGCGCGATCGCTCTCTGGCCAGGGGGTCGGCCAGATGCAAGCCTGTGGCGCCACACCAGCTAGTGCGCAGGGGCCCTCAGGCTTCACGTCATCACCAGCGCTCTCTGGCCAGGGGGTGGGCCACATGCAAGCCTGTGGCGCCACACCAGCTAGTGCGCAGGTGCCCTCAGGCTTTACGTCTGCACGAGCGCTTTCCGGCCAGGGGGAACAGCAGCAGCAGCGGCAGCAGCAGGAGTCTTTGTGACTGTGGTGATCAGAGAGGTTGTGCAACAAGGTGCAGATATAGAGGTGCATGCAATAACCACGGCAGTGAATGCAGGCTGCTGGGGGGGGGGCATGATAAGGCAAAGGGTTTTGCTGACTTGCCAGGTTAGCGATGGCGAGCTGAAAACCAAAAGCCTCAGGGCAGAGCGCCTTCACCTTCAAACAGAGAGGAAACCATATAGCTGTGTGCTTTGAGAGACTGGAGCTCATTTGTGCACTTGTGCATATCATACTGCTGGAAAGGTGTGTGGCTTAGAAGATTCTGCGGAAGGGTAATATTAAGTAGGCTTAGCACACATTTTGGAGCAAGTTTTGTAGTCTGAACACGTCTTGTGAACAGTAGTCTGAGACATGTCTTGAGAACAGTAGTCTGAACACATCTTGTGAACAGTAGTTTGAGACATTTCTTGAGAACAGTAGTCTGAACACATCTTGTGAACAGTAGTCTGAGACATGTCTTGAGAACAGTAGCCTGAACACATCTTGTGAACAGTAGTCTGAGACATGTCTTGAGAACAGTAGTCTGAACACATCTTGTGAACAGTAGTCTGAGACATATCTTGAGAACAGTAGCAATGGGGGGTCGTCCTCTGAGATGCATATTGTGGCTGAATGTCAAGTGAGAGTTTTAGCAAAGTGCTGTACCTTTGTACTCTATAATGCGCTTGATCTTTTCCCCTTGACGATTTCTTACTTTTAGTCTTACCTAAAAGCAGCACAATGTGAAGGATACATAATATGTTAATTAGCTCGTTTGTTTGGTGCCATCCATACTTAGTACAGCAATGCAAAGTACTTACGAGCAAGGTGCATCTTGTTCTTGGTAGCAAGTGACATATGAGATATGAGTGAGTCGCAAAACCATCGTTGCTTTACGGTTGAAGGCCTGAAGCTTGTAATGTTTATATCTCTGAAGCAGACACATTTTTTTCTTGGACTTCTATCTTCATCATTCCTGTCAACTGTAGCGTACCGAACCCAGTGAGCTTTTGCAGGCTTTTTTTCTTCTTCTTCACCACGTCCAACGCAAGTTAGGATTTCAGGCAAAAGGTTCAATGCTTGCAAAATTTTACGCGCTCGAACTAAATACAAGCAACTCCAGTCGTCTACCCGAACCTAAGCAGTACCAAAAGTGTACTACCGACAGATCTGGCACGACTAAGTCACAAGCACCTGAAGCCTCCACATGCTTAGATGCTAGATCACCAGAAGCTTGCTCGCCCGTCTACTCAGAGGGACAGGCACCAATCGTAGCAGCCAATAAGCAGAGCGAACCCAAACACAGGGTGTACTACAGTGTGCACAACAAATCATGGTACCGGCTTAAGCATGGATCGCAAGTTTGGGCTATATAATCATATAGGTGTGCGTAACGACTCCTCCCTCTTTACGCGAGAATAAAGCGTCGGCTCAGCGAGTTTGTTGCAAGAGAGCCAGCTAATCGGGCCGAACCCAAATAACCGTATGTCATAGCAAATCACTGTCACTGCAAAGTATAAGACTCAGCACAACAATCTATGAATCGTCACTACCAACTGTTGCTCTCTTTATTTATCCCAGGGGAAATCACACGATTTGTCCATGCCACTGATTCAGCATGACAACAGGCAATGATGTGAGCTGGTACACGTTCTGTAAAGATCCGTGCATCATGCACCGCACAATGGATGCAGCCAGAGCCACACAACATTTTATTGGGATGTCATAGCAAATCATTGTCACTGCAAAGAATAAGACTCAGCACAACAATCCAACAATCTAACAACTCTTCAATAAACTCTCTCTCTTTCTCTGCTGTTTCTCAAATCCGACTTGCTTGACACACTGACATATACTATATCACACACACTCTTGTCGGCTGCCCTGCCTCTCCTACCCAGGGCTGGGAAGTTTACTCAACCATCTGGCTGAGCATTTAGTAGTTTACTGAATACCGCAATATCAAAACCAGAAAGCAGGAACAAGGTTGACTTTGCAAGCATGTTAGCAAAGGTAAGGAAAGAGGATGGCCTCCATTGCAAGCTTCGCGAGTGGCCAGTGCAACAAAAAAACACCTCTCTTTGTTTCTTTCATTTCTAGCCGTCCTCGCTTTTGTCCGCTTTCCTGTTTTTGGTTATTATTAGAAGCTTGCTGTCACTCCCCAACGTGACAGAGGCATACATTGCAGCACAAACTTCTTAGCTTAATCTTCCCCTGAATATGTGCCACTAGCATCCCTCACCAGTGAGTTGTTTGGCAGGAGTATTGTGCCATTGCACAGCGTCGTGTCGCTGCCAACAAGCAATATGCTTTGGGCCAGCTCGCCACTGAAGGTGCAGCCACACAGGTCTATGGTGCCACCCAAGTCCAAAGCTTTCTCCAGATCAGGCAGGCGTCCAGAGTCCAGCTCGAGCACAGGCTGCGTGAAGGCAATGTAATATTGTCAGCAATTCATTAACCTGTATTCAAAAAAGTGAACTGTACATGAAGAAAAAAGTAACTGAAAAGCAATGCGTCAAAGAGGACATAAACACGTGACTTGCGAGTCAAATAACCATGTCAAGTATTTTTAAGATTGGCTCCTTTTGTAAGTGGACTGCTAACATTTTACGCTATCACCACTTAGGCAAGTAGGAATTACTAATATTGGGCCACAGCCTCTCTTGCCATATGAGGGGGTATTTGGAGGCCCTGTATATGCTGACAACCACAATGTATGAAAGATCAAGAGATATCTCCCTCAAATCTTCTCTTTTGCTCCGTCACCGCAAGCAAACTCTAGCAGCATGACACTGAGGACCTTCCTTCTTGAATCAAGTTTGCTTGCTTGTTTTGATGGATGGTACTGGGTTGACTGCTTGAATCTTCTGTAACTCTGACAACAATCAATACGATTACACATGTATCAAATCAAATTGTATGTAATAGGCTCATCACAGATCAAGTTTTTAATTGACACGCCTCCCTGCAGTTTGTGCCTCACATCCGCAGCGTTTTCTTACCTGGTCAGTGCCCTTGCTGATTTGCATGCTGCAAGCAAATAACAGCATGAATGTCAAAACGTCAATTGAGACTCAAAGAAGCGTTCGTGCACAAAGGACGAGGGATTTACAGGGGAAATGAAAGACGGCCTTATTTGCTCAACCTACCGAGGGGAATCACACTTGAGAGCTTGACGCAGCGGATGGGAAGGACTAAGCTCCTGAGCAAGCTCTGTGAGCCTCTCTATCAGACTGACCCGCTCCTGAGCTAATACATCCAGGTTCCTGATGTGCTGGACAGCACCGGTGGCCAGCCCCTCTTCCTGCATGCCATTTGCGTTATGCGTGTGAGGTGTACACGTGTACACTGTGCGACTGAGCGACCAGCAGGAGCTGTCTTAGGAACAGCTGTACTAATGACTTGTTTTGTTTTCGCAGTGGAGTAGCATTACACAACCTAGTACCAAAGAGGCTCTGGAGTATTGTTCAAGGCGGGGGGTGATCCTACTGCACTTGTATTCCCACAAACTACTGGCTATATTTCCTCCTGCTGATAGTTCCAAGCACCAAGACCCACCTGACAAGCTGCCGCCTGTTTTATCCACAAGACTGCATCGGTGCTGCTGCCCTCAGAGACATTGTAATCAAACTTCATGGCAGCAGATAAGCATTTTTGAAGCAAGGAGTCCATCTTGTATGCTTTTGCAATGGGAACCAAGTCCAGAACAGCCTCTGCATGTGGGTAAATAAATAAGTATAAAGCCAGCATTAATGAAACTCAGCTCAAAAAATGCTCATCTTTAATTATCATATTGTAAGTGTGTTTGATGATTTATTTCTCGCGCTTTAAAAATGGAGGCAACAAAACCCTACTTTTGTTTTTGGCGCTGCTATTGGATGGAGGCTAGAGTGCAGTTTACAAAAGTGACGACAGACAAAAGGCCAATGAATGCATTCAGAAGCAAAGAAAATCCTGATTTTAAATGCAGACAAACAGCAACTCAGCACCCTAACTAGGCTGCATACCAGACGTGAGGTGTACTGCCACGTCCTCAAATGGGTGGCTTGCCAGGTTTAGCACACGAAGCCAGGCGTCTTTGGACCCAGCAGCCTGCAGCGTCAAGACACAAGAAGGTTTAAACCCTTTACGTTCAAGCAAGCTTCAATGCGTAAGTTTTCACGACAAAAGTTTAAAACAGCTTACATTAGGCTTGAATCTGTCTTACTGACCTTGTACGCAGCAATACTTGGATCTGCCTGTGAGAAGTGCTCAGGTGATAGGCACCTCAAGGTGGACTGCAGGGCAGGGAGGGGAGGGGAGGGGAGGGGAGGAAGAGAGAAAACTGTCTGCCGTTCAATTGTGTGTATGTAAGAGCATTGAAATAAGGAGAAATAGTTTGATGCTGGCCTTCTGCACAGAGCAAAAAGCTGCTGCCACGGCCTTGCCTGGACCATCCACACATTTAGAAACCTGCCTTTTTGACCTTCAAGTGATCCCCGTCTTCAAATTCCAACCTGACTTCCTCCTCTGATAAGGGAATTTCAGAGCTGTGCCCAGTCTGCAGCGGCAAATAACAGCAATTTGCAGCATGAAGGCCACTCTGGATAAAATCAGCCACCACAATAGGGAGCATATCACATAATTGTGTGCAAGTTATGCAGGTTGATGGCTGGTATTAGGCAGAACCTAAGCATAGGCTAGAGTAACCAGGTGCAAGTTAAGCAGGAATGGTAATAGTAGGCAGAAAACATGCGTATCACAGCTGAAGGCAAGGTCAAAGTAGAGCCTTTTCTCTGTGTCTCACAGTCTCACAACGCAAATCTAAACAAACACAGCTAGATAGGGTTCTAGAGCTAGACATACATGGATGCCGGAGGTCGCGCAGCTGCTCAAGAAGGGCTCCCTGCTGTGGAAGCGGGCGCGTGAAGAAAGCAATGGTGGCGGAGGGGATGCATGTGAAGTAGCTATTCCCTTTCCGCGCAAGTTGGGGAGAATGGAGCCTGCTGCATGAAGAGATAAAACTATTATTCACATGCAATCACTCTCGCTTGTGCAACAGGGTATACACGACTTACGATGGGCAGTGGAACGGGCTGTGAGGCGCTTGTGCAGACATGAGGAAGCAAGCATATTGCTGTCGAATTGGACCACTCTTTAATTGTTATTTGAAAAAACCTCTTAATTGTTCAAAATTTTCCTCTGATCCATCGTGTAAATTAGTTGAATTCGTTGTTCAAAATTTTTCTCTGATCCATCTTGTAAATTAGTTTGAATTTGTTGCTTCTTTTACTCATGGAAAATTGCTAACCACACTAGATGCGGCCAATCTATGCCGTAATCATGCCGCAGAGGGCCTAATATGATGAAGGCAATCGCTAACTTTCCGTCAATTGGTGTAGGGTTCATCCAAACCCACTAAGAATGATGAACAAAAGCACACCCTCATTGACCAAACCTGGCAGGGAAAGTTCCATACAATTAGCTGTATGATATTTCTCTCCAATATTTCAAATAGAGCTTTCAGCTCTGGAATAAGTGCAGGGAGTGGGCATTGAGCTCGATACCGTCAGTTGCAACAAGTCCAAAACGTGAGGTCCTGAAACCTGGGATTTTCTAAGCCAGACGTTTCTGGTTAATTAGATAAAGTCATCTGTACAAGAAATGGGTGCCAGAAAGGTGCTCGTTGTCATAGCAAATCACTGTCACTGCAAAGTATAAGACTCAGCACAACAATCTACCAGCAACAACAGAGAAAGAGAGAGAGAGAGTATCAGGAGAATTGCAGTCTGTAGTGCAGTTCCCAGCCTTTGCTCGAGAGAGACTTGACCCTGGCTTAAAACCATTCTTCAATAAACTGGCTCCAACAGCTTATTGAACGAGACTAGGCAAAACATCCTCAACTGAAAAACCAACTAACCAAATCACACGAGTCGTCACTGCCAACAATTGGGCGTGACATCGTGGCTCGCAAAGCACGGAAAACAGTTCCCTGTGCAAGTGAAATGCGCACTCTTCTCCGTGTGCCGCCTCCAGAGTAATTGGTTTCTGTTATGATGCGTCGTGATAACTAAACCCTATTAGTTCAAGGATATCCTCTATGGTCCAGGAACGAGTGCTGCTGGGACCCCAAAGTACCTCTAACTTTGTACGCCCATAACTTTGTACAGCTGAATATAGTTCAACAACCATACTCGCAGGCTACTTTATTACATTATGCACCACATAAATTACCAGACGCTTTTAGGCCTGTGCAGGCGCGTGCTGACACAAATCACAGGCAAACAGTAGAAAGTGACATTCCCTCACATTTCTCCACGCTCCCCGCTCTTCAGTGAGGGGGTGGTGGAGCAAAAGACACCTTTGTGCAGAGAGATGCGAGCAGTGTCTGAACAGGCGTGTTCCTTTCTCAGCAGAAAACTAGTCACCTTTCTCAGCAAGACACTGATTTCCTTCCGCATCAGAACACCAGACTATTTCCCTTTCTTTTTGAGCTTATGGATTTATTTTTGACTGGCCAAGACCAGTCAACAGCCGATCAGCCAAACAACCTTGCTAGTGTGGGCATTGATGCATTGTTTGCCTTTAATATTCTATATGGCAATGATATGTCATATCCCAACTTGAAGTGCGTTTGGAAGTGACGTCTGTGTATTGTGGTGCAAGATTGTTATTAAGGGCGTGTCACTTCTGGAAAAAAGAAAAGTCATGCTCTGCACAGATTTCATTTAGGTACAACCAAAAGCGTGCCGCTGAGTGCAACTATATAGAAGGCCCACCAATCCGCCCCATCTGCCAAAAGCTAGACGGCACCTACCACATGCTGTCAGGCTGCAGTCATCCATCCCGTTATAAATAAAATGATTATGAAAAGGCACGACGCTGCTAGAAAAATGATTCTCAAAGCAATCCAACGATGTACACAGGGTGCATTCCTGCTACAACAAGCAGACGTAGGGAGTCGTGCAACAATGGTACAACAAGGTATCATGCGCCCATCAGAAGAGACACAGATAGGATTGATTCCAACCTGGCTCTTACCTTGCAATCTCAATGCACAACAGCAGCGGAAATTTAGCAAGCCAGATGCAATCATAGTTACTCCAACCCAGCAACAACGCCCCAGACAAAACCCAACAGCCGCGTATCAAACTAGGCCTGCCAATAATGCAAGAAGAATTGCCCGTGATAATCTAGAACATGGCGCTGCCAATCCATACCCCCTGTCTATAAAACCAAGAGACATACAACAATTAAACGCGATATACACAATTTGAATTGGGTACTGTGTAGATACTTCCCCTATCCAACAAGCAGAAAAGGCATGAGAACAACATAAGCTGCTAATGCCTCGCTTACTTGGACACTGTAAAAGCCTTCACACAATCCTACTAGGAGCAACAGGCACCATTTACAGCAGCCACACAAGGAACCCACTCCACAGCCTCGAAGTTGCCAAAATCATACAGATGAGACGAGACACTGAACATTACCCCCCAAAATGTCTGGGAAATACTTCTGATGGATGCTTTTGCTTCCCAACCATCCGATTCCCACTGAAAAGCCTTTCCCATATTTATTAATCAGGTGGGATGTTGTGTTTCTCTGCATCCATAGGGTGAGGCAGAACACATAACAACATCCTTCTAATTCATACCGGTAGTTTTTACACCATCTGCATTCTTTCTCTTTTTCCTCTCCTCTACAGAAAAGGAGCTTGCAGTACCCCGTACCAAAGTGGCTCCTGGCAGTGGTTTCAACTGCCTGCGTAGTTTTTTCTTTTTTCATCCATTCTCCTCTCCCCGAAGCATACTGGGAAGCTCTTTCAGATCTAGAAATGAATTTTATTGGAAATGGTCCGGCAAAAGGGTTACAAGGGTTACAAGGATGGCCTACAGCCCGAGACTCTGGCTGATGGCAATTGGCTGGTGAAACAAAATCAACCAGTGTCGAAAATTGAAACTAAATCTGACACAAACTTGAGAAGTCTGTATGAGTCTTGATTCAGGAATGCATTGATCTCAAAATCAGTGATACTGTGATGACAAGCCAAGAAAGGATAAAACTCAGAGCTCAAAGGAGCAAACGCACGCAGAGTCTTAAACATTCCTTCAAAACGGTCTCTGTACCTCATGCGCAGCTCGCATAGTACTACCATCTCCTCGGGGCGTTGCTCAGAAAGGTGTGTTTAACGTCTCCTCCCTCTCCACGCGAGAAGGAAGCAACGCCACGAGGAGATGGTAGTAATTAGACTTGCAGTCTGAGGAAAGAGAGCGAGTTTGTTACAAGATGACCATCTAAACTGGCGAAGCAATCAAATAACCGTTGCTCACATCATAAATCCAGGGGAAATCACACGATTCGTCCATGCCACTGATTTAGCATGACATGGTGGTTATTTCTATCTAAGGTGCTAACACCTAGCACTCGTTCCCTTAATCAGCATGGTTTTCCCCCTTTTCCTGTGCACTTGTTGTACGTCTGTGTTCTGCTAAGAAAGAGAAGAGTTAGAGACAGCTCTCTGAAAGAAAGATTGAAGAAAAATGTAGCCCACAACAGAGCCTGACATTGCATGATTTCAGGCAGGATTGCCGACCGAGCCTAGGTCAGCTGCTCTGCACTCCCGCGATTTACAACGGAAGTGGCCACAACTTCATGAATGCTCGCTCAGCTTCTCTGCTGTTCTCTACAACTGGATGTCCTGGATTAGACCTAAATCTAACATGAAAATCACTACTGACGACGTCCTGGGCAATCACACACGCAGTGCCCTCCCAGTCACACACTGCAAGAGAACAGGGATGCAAGCAGTGGCCCATTCAAGCACAACGAGAGAAGGGGTGCGTACTCTACAACGAACCGCGAAGAGGCTTCTTCACACCTGAGATGCCGCTAGTGCTTAAACGCTCAATAATTGGATGGATGGCTCTCAGAACAGAGGACGTGGTGTGTGCATACTCGAGAGGTTTCATTCATGTTGACGCTTGCCTGAGCGAGCGCAACACCTGAACATGCTTTCCCCTGTGAAAAATGTTAAGAACAAACATCACTACAGCTTGGCTGAATGGTGCTGCAAGGTGCTGTTGGTTCCAATACAGATATTAAGAGTCAAGATACTCTGCTTCAATTACACAAGTTGTTGGTTCTAATTGTGCTTTGCTGTCTAACGAGGTGTTGGCTCTTTATACACAATTTTAATTGGCTGCTTCTGCGGCTGCTTCACTACTAGCCTCACTGTGCCAGACCCTCTTGTTGTGCATGTGCTGCTCCTCAACACATGAGTTAAGTTAAAATAGTATTTGCCTCCCTCATTCTTGACATCCTCAGTGTGACAGTCCACGCAGCCTAGCAGTCGCCCGTTTTGACTGATGGCTTTATCTGTAAACTTTGTAAGAGACAGCACACTGATTTGCCAGCAGCACCTCCAAAATAGGAGCCTTAGGCAATAAACCGTCTTGAACTCAAGTCTTCACAGGCACCTGTCAAACCTGAGCAGGGATTCTTAAATAGCCACAAGCCAACCACAAGAGCGCACATCTGGCGATGAACTTGCACAAGTTTGGCGATGAAATGCGCACATTTGGCGATAAAAATGCCAAGTGCACATTTGGCGTAAACAAGCCAAGCGCACATTTGGCGATGAACATGCCAAACACACATCTGGCGATGAACATGCCAAGCGCACACACTTGCTCGTACACAGTACACACTGATGTAATAGTGCAAACGATGGCGCGGCAGGCGGGATACGTCACTGCTTCTGCTTCTTGCGCTGCTCCTGATGCTCTGAAAGCCCTCCCCCATCTTCCTTGTGAGCAGCAGCTAAATCTTTAGCTTCAACCTCCTCCGCATTACAAAGTGCAGCCTTCCCATCAGCCCCTGCTGCTGGCACTGCTAGCTTTGCAGACAGGCTGCCATCTACGTTTTCTTTCCCGGCTCCTTCTGTGCTCCCTACATCGTAAAAAGAGGAGGAAAGCTTGACGAAGGGACTGGACTCACAAACAAGCTGTCAAGATACACCTCACCAATATCTCTGTCACTCCATGAACAAACTACAGGTTCACAGGTTTACAACCTTCAAACGTGCACTCACACCACAGTTTATAGTCAGAGGACATTGAGGTACGGCAAGGTGCAGGGGAATAGTCCATGCAAGCAATGATGAACCTGGTGAGTATTGCTGGATGAAAAGAGACATAGTCACCAGGATTCTTAGGACATTAAATGCGCAGCATTAAAATAGCAAGTCCTTAGAGTATTTTATGGCACACCTGTGCTGCAAGGCTGTTGCTGCTGCTCCTGTTGCTGCTGCTGCTGCGATGGTGCTGGGCATTGCTGATCCTGCTGTTGATTAGGTCTTCCTTGCACCCCAGCTCCCATGCTTTCGCGTCTCTTGGCTGATTTGAGACTTATGGCCTCAAGTTCCTGCTGCACCTGCAATAACAAAGGCCAAAGATCCGTTTTGTGCTGGGTGTTGTCAAACTCCAACGCAAAAAACAGGGTTGTCAGTGGGGTTCAAAAGGTTGCAGGCAAGGCCATAGACCTGCTCCTAATAAAATACATTGCCAAACATGAAAAGACATGATAGGTCTGACACCAACAAATTGGAAGCCCAGTTGACAGCGATGAGGGTACGATGACCATAACAATGCCATAACCATCATAATCAGTGTTGTGCACCTGACGCTTGACGGCGTCAATGGTAAATGACGCTGACGGCGTAATTTATGTCAAATTGACGGTGAAAATAGTAAATTACGCCGTCAATCGTCAGAGTTTAGTGACGGTAA
>Ga0307947_1000449_pt1:0-25000 | contig 28844 bp, 34 predicted proteins | sample OrgLakmetagen232_FD_201840 | JGI IMG/M metagenome (GOLD analysis project Ga0307947, IMG submission 201840) | Saline water microbial communities from Organic Lake, Antarctica - #232 | ecosystem: Environmental > Aquatic > Non-marine Saline and Alkaline > Saline | place: Antarctica: Organic...
ATTGAAATCAACTATGGTTGAAATAACCATTTTTTTACTCGCACCCCGTGTTAAAACAACTGGCAATTTCGTGGTTGATTCTAGTTGATTCAAGCCGCCTGCAACAGCCCACTCTTTTCCGACGTCACTTCTATTTGCAATTAGGTCAGCCCGCACAACCTTCTCAAGAAGAGGGTTGTTTGAAGAGAGCAAACTGTTCCAGAATCGTATGGTGCATCTGAACCAGTAGAAAAAGATGGGCATCTGACCTGTTTCGCGAAGCACGCAGTGATGAGTATCAGTACCTTTCTTGACACCCAAGAGTCTTTTCAGAAAGCTTAGGTGAAGGACATGTGTGGGGGTGATTTTTGAGGAATATATGTCAGAGAAGAAGTGGCCCATACTTGACAACCGTACAGACCAGCTGTCTAAGCAAAGACCTGGAAAAGCCATAGCATTGCATGTTTTTTCTGTTTGATACCCTTGCTGTCACCAATTCTGTAAACTCTGGCAATGGCAGACCTGAAGTTGTCTGCCATCTTCTTAGTAGCTGTGAGCATGCTTCCATCACGAGTAAGAGTGATTCCAAGGTATTTGAATTCAGTACAAGTTCTAGAGGTGTGCTGTCGTACGTGAAGGTGGGAATCGTAGAGTTACCGCTGCTGAAGGTGATCATGACTTTTGTTTCGCCAGTGTTGAGCTTGAGCCCTTTGAAACGTGTATAGTCATATAATTTGTTTAGTTGTAGTTGCGTTTTTAGCCGTGTTTGAAGTGAGAGCAATGTCATCAGCATAATCACAGTGAGGGATTTTAATTGAATCCAGGGCAGTGGCAGCACCTCTCTGTACAGTCAAGAATCTGTCCATGTCATTAATATAAAGGGAGTACAGAAGGGGACTCAGAAGGCAGCCCTGTTTCAAGCCTCTGTTGAGCGCAACCTCCTCAGAAATTTTGTCGCCATCAATGAGAAGGTACAGGCATTCTTTGTACATTGTTTGAATGATATTTCTCAAATACTGCAGAATCTTATTTTTTTGCAAGTGTCTCTAAAGCTTTTCTCTTGGAACACTGTCGTAGGCAGCAAAGAGGTCCAGAAAAGCAGTGTATACCTTCATTTTTTTCCTTTTTAGCAGTCGTGAGAATGTGGCGAAGAATAAAGAGAATTTGGTTGGTGTTCCTTGTAAGGCAGAAACCAAATTGAGAGTCTGGTATTTGATGTTCAGCAAGAGCCCAGTCCGTCAGCAAGTCCCTGACCACGTTTGCAAAAAGTCTATAGATACAACCATTGATAGCCAGCAAACGATAAATTTTGGGGGACGTAGTTGGACCCTTTTTGTGCAGAGGCGTAATTTTGACTTTGTTCCAAAGATGAGGGGTGATACTGTCTGACAGGAACAGATGGAACAAGTCAGTGAGAAGGGGAAGCAGAACGTTTTCAGTGTGTCTCTTACCACGATCATCCTGAACTGTTTTCTCTGCGTGCTTGATGAAAGAAGTAGAGAACGGATCAAAGCCTGGGCTGGACTGCACGTTCATGTTTGGAATATTTTTCTGGACAGTGGTAGCCAGAGTATGTATGGGGGGTAGCTCGTATACAGGTGCTTGCTCATTGCTGCGTTGAAAGGTAGTGTTCATGCTCCTGTACCTGCCACCAGGGCCGGGTGGGACTGCTGCAATGTCAGAAGGAAAAACTTGTCCAGATCGTAACTGGTCACTGAGTAGCTGATGCCGTGTAGGTATGTTGGATCGTCTAAGTAGCACGTCAGGAACACTCTCTTGTGGTTGCACAAAAGGTGAATGAAGGTGCTCAGTCCATGACTCAGCAGAAATAGGAAAAATGTCAGGCCGTTTGTTCGCAGTCATCAGTTTGTACACCTCTGGGCTGCGAGCGTCAATGAGTCCAACCATCTCATCAGCCTGCAGTAAGTAGAGTATTGTTGTTGCAGCTCAGCAAAATGTTGGTTCTGTTTCTGTTCCATCTGATACGCCTTTTGTAATCACGACACGTTGCATCATACCAAGGGGCCATGGGAAGGCCCAGCTGCATTCTGCACGACATTTGCCTTGCTGTCATACCAGTGGCATCAGCAGCACGTGTAATGAGATCTAGGAAGTGTTGGTAGCAGGATTGATGCCCTTGATTGCGTATAGAGTCCCGAAAAGATTTGAGGACAGTCTCATTTTCAATCATGTGTGAAAAAAGCGTGTCTTCGTGCTCACCCCTCCAAACCATATGTTTCTCTTTCCCTCTTCTTTGCTGAGTCAAATTCATGTAGTACGCTGATTTGTTTGCAGCACAAAAAAAAGGCAGTGGACATCAGGATGTGTTCAGTCCGTGATGGGTGAAAAGGAGGATCGTAACCAACGAAGGTGGGCTGCCCATTGTCCCCCTTCCCCCTGCCCGTGGTCAAAATGAGAGGAGTTTCAAGTGCAATGTCCCTCAAGCATCTGCCGGCTGTGTTAGCTCGGCCTTTGTACTGCCCCAAACGTGTACTAGTGCCCAGTTCAGGATATCTGGAGAGCATGGCAACATGCCCCTCAGGAAAATGGTCAGGCAAATTGTCTTAATGTGCATTAAAGTCTCCCATCAGAATCATATGTTGGCTATCGCTTAGTGCTTCAGAAACTTCGTGTTGCATGTGCGAGAACATTTGAGAGATCTCAGCCTCCTCAGAACGTGAAGAAGAGCGAGGATTAATGTACACAGTCCCCAAAAGCACTCTCCCCTGAATCCCAAAAACTGACCCGTTGATGTAAATCCAGACAGCTTGATAAAAACCAGAGACCCTCCATAACTGAACAAGCCCCGCGAGACTGTTGTGGCCTCCATAACAATGGCCACCCCCTGACCTCTCCTCCCTCCAGTCTCGACATCGTTGTGGTAGCAAATAGCGTGTGTGCGCAATTGGGAACTGAGGCGTGTCAAGTCGTTCGTACGAGTCTCCAGAAGGACAGCAATGTGATGCTCTTGCACGTATGTCACCAGCTGTTTCAGTGTTTCAGAATACTCAGAGTTAGGAATACCATCACAGTTTGATATGGCCAGTTTAATGTCAGTATTACGTGTAGCATTGTGCCGCCCACATCCCTAGGCCTGTTCATTCATAACCTGGAATGGCTTGCGCATAGTTCAATTGGGGGTTGGGGGGAAGTGGGGGGGGGAGGGGGTTGGCGTCGGTGTTGGTGGTGCGCGTAGGGGAGCGACGTGTGGAGAGGAGTGTGAGTTGGGAGGGGAGTTGGAGACAGCTTGCCTCTTGTGTTGGCCTTGGTAGGGGGAGGGGCTTTGCAAGGGGTATGGCTGCGGGAGGAGGGCAGGGACTGAGATATTTCTCTGCTTGTGCTTGGGAGGTCACGTAGGACAGGTGGGGGGCGTTGGAAATTGGTTTGGGGAGCAGGTGGGGCGGGTGGGGGCGCGTGAGCGGGGCGCTTGTTGTTGGGGGTTTGGGGAGCGGGTGGGACAGGGGCGGCGGTTGGGGGAGGTGGAACAGTTGTGTGGTTTGACCACGTGTTTTGGGAATATATTGAGGGGGCGCAGGCGCCTAAGGATCTCCGTGACAGTGGCTGTGTCGACCGAGATGTAGGGAGAGCCCTCAGCGGGGGGCTGTCCTCCAGGGAAGTGGTGAAAAAAGGGGTAAGCCATGGGTGCTGCAGTTGGGGACTACTCCTTGAAGGCAATGAAGTCCCACCCCACCCCGTCTTCTGCCCGGAAGGTGGCTTGCTGGTGTCCTGCCTCCCGTGCTACCCACTGCAACTGGATGGCTAGGCCGACTCGCGCGTTCTGCATGACAGTGCGCTTGAGGTCCAGCACCGCGCGCCTGCGGTTGGTGCTTGCCCGGAATGCTGCTGCTGCTGCTGCTGCTCCTTGGTCTTTAAAGTTGATGAGCAGGCATACTTTGCCCTGGCCGTTGGGACGTTTGGGGGTGGCTTGGGTGATTAGGGAGGGGTCGTAGCACAGGAAAGAGGCCAGGGAAGGCAAGTCAACGGGTAAAGCAGCAACGACAGCTGTGCGCAAAACGCGGAACCTGCTGTTTTCAACACGCTCAGGCTGGTTAAAGAGTAAAGCCTGTCACAAATCCATTAGGTAGGTAATCCATTTCTTTACGTAATACCGACAATCTTAGCCAAGGTGAGGCATGATTGCGTTTGCACACAACACCTATAATAATCTTTGTGAAGTGGCCTGTCTAACCATTTTGCTTGTGAGGGGCTGACACCTGCCTAGTGCTGACGCCTAATTCTAGGCAAGCCTTCCCTGAATCATGATGGATGGAATTACACGCACTACCCACGTAGCCTCTTTCTTTCCTAATGAATCCACCTTGAAGTCACTTACGGTAAGCAGTTTACATTGCCATACTCTAAACAATCTCCCCTCCAAATAGCAACAAATTATATTTCTTATAATTCTAACAAAAATGGTATTTATTAACAAGGCTCCAAGTCACTGCTCCTCGTTCTGTTCAATCTTGTCAACTGAGAGTCAGCTTTGTATTCTGTCCAATTTTCATAGATTTTGTGTGCACCAAACACTGATCGAGACAGCAATAAAACTGTGTTGTATCACAACGTCACCTCCTTTAGATCATCACCCACCCCATTCTCAGCGTTTAAAATAGGAGTAATTGTGCTATTTCTTGCCCAAAGTGAGGGTTCCTTAGGGCTGTCCAAATTAGGTGCCGCTCCAGTAGCCTGCTGGGGCATGTAGAAGTTTGCAGGTGGTGCATGCCCTGTGGTGTGCATGAATGGAATGAGAGTGAGCAGGAAAGCGTTTTGGGGTAGTAAGAGAAAGAGACGGCGTATGAAAGTGCACCTGAGAATCTGCAATTTGCTTATGCGTATTAGGTTCATGTGATTTCCATTGCATGGCATGCCACAGCAAAGGAGGTATGAGAATAATCTTAAGCAACACTGAAAGCATTTTGCAGGAGCCTGGCCTATTAGGCACTCAAACGCTGCCACAGATCCTATGAGCATTTGTTGCTCATGTGGGGAGACCCAAAAAAGTGTGTGCGATTTAAGTTCACAATGAAGGGAACGATTAACAAACTATATCTCAGCTTGGCAGGAAACCTCATTATTTGTGTTGTTGGAGGAGGCAGCTGCACACCTGACGGCATTGGGGGGAGGACGTTTGATGTTTGCGGCTGGTTGGTTGTGCCACTGAACAGTGGATCCACATAACGTGACCGCATACCTGCATTTGCATTTTATTGCATAAATACATCAATCGGACACCAGCTTCGTGGAAACAGTTGATGTACACACCACAATTTTGCTTGCATTGTGAGTTGCACTAAATAAAGGGCTGGCCATAACCATGTATATACATACAGTGAATGTACGGGGTATCATCAAATGGGGTATGTCATATATACACGGCATAAATATATATTCTAGTTAGGGTTCTGGCAAACTCTAACTAGACGTAATAAACGGTTACCAAGGCCTGCTTTGTGGATGAAAGATGGAGGAAAGGAGTAACATTTACAGGGCTGTGCCACTACAGTGTACGGTACGGTGTACGGTTATACGGCACAGTACGGAAATACGGCGTACAGCCGTATATATACGGTTTTAGACCGTATATACGGTAAAATACGGTACGGCGTACGGTACGGTCCAAACTTTGAAAGCCTCAGTCAAAAAATTAGAATTGCAGCTTTGTTCCAGCTCTGCAAATGGCTAAGTAAGCCCACACTGTTTCGGAGGCCTCTGCTTCCGAGGGCGGGGAAGCAAGAGGGAGGTAAGTTAAGTGGCTGAGAATTGGCCAGCCTGTCCCCGTGCAAACAGAACACACACACACGCACACACACGCACACACACGCACACACACACACGAACACACACACACACGCACACACACACACGCACACGCACGCACGCATGCACACACACACGATCGCTGCTGCTGCTGCGACTGCTGCTGGGGCTGCTGCAGCCTCTTCTTCCTCTGCCATTTCCTGGTCACCCCCCACTGCTGCTGCTCCTGCTGCTGGAACTGGCCCACTTGAAGGCCTGCTGCAGGGGGGTATGCAGGGGCCCTCAGCAGGCTTTGGGGGTCAGACAGGCTGGCCTCCTCCAAAGCCTGCCTTTGCCTCTTTTGTGTTGGGCCTCTATTCATCTTTGTTTCATTCCTTAATTATAAGTATAGTATAATGATAGTTGTTGGGACGGAAATTTCGAGTGGCGGGCGGGCACGCGCCTCAAAATGGGTGGCCATGCGAGCTTGTACGGTCGACCGGTTTCCCGTACCGTACCGGAACCGTACCGTAATTTCATTTTGACCGTATTATACGGTTTGGGACCGTACCGTACCGTAATTGTACCGAATATACGGTCTGAAAATGGAGATACGGCGTATAAGCACAGCCCTGAACATTTATAGCAAAACGACAACATGGCAAGAGCTGGAGTTCACAGGCGCAAAGTACCATCATTGGATGTTTTTGCTACGGGGGTAGCCTTTACCTCTGCTGAGCCTTCAGTGACCCACCTTTGCCACGCTGGAAATTGGGTGCAGCAGTGCCTTGAGCCTCGAGGCCAGTGGGAGGGCAAGCAGCCAATGCAGGTCCTAGGCACAAACATAAGGTCAGGAGGGGAAGCGTCAGAGCAGCATTGTTGCGACAAACAATTGCGACCTTCTGCACTGCTACTTGCAGGAGGTTTATGTGTGTTTCATGCCTTCTTGCCTTGGTTACAGGCCAAGATGACACGCTTTAAAGTATCAAATAAAACCACAAACCCTTTCAGCCCCTTGTGCAGTCGCTTTTTAGTACATATGCACTCACAAGATTTTTCACGGACGAAAACTGGTAAGTAGATGATCTACGAGGGGCTTTCACTTGCGACAAGTAGTTGTCACGCTGCAGCACATTGATCCTTTGCTAGGAACTTTGACCCGAAAATTGGGAGTCTGTCAATTTGGGCAGACATGGGCGAATGACTGTGTTACAGCATGCAAGCATTTGGCTTCCCTGGTCACCCTCTGATGCAAGTCAGCTCGCTCAGTCACACGCCTTCCAGGGAATACAATGAGTCAGCTCGTTCAATCACACGCCTTCCAGGGAATACAATGAACGCACGGAAGTTTGTCATTTGAAAGTATTCATGATGTGACATTAGTCGTACAGTAGGGCTCACACAGAGTGGGAAACGCTATTTTTTACAACAAGCACTGCGGTAGAGAGATCGCATTGCTAGCCAATTACATGCTCTACAATTGACACCTATCCACCAGCTTTATACCAGCGTTGCGCCTTACCAGCAAGCTGCAGGTTTCAACATTGGAATGATGTGTGTCAGCGCACCAGGCGTCATTTCCCACAGCCTGCTGCTCAAAGGCACCCTAGAGAGTGGAGACGTTTGCACTTAATAGAGGAACAGGTGCTTTCTTGCCTGTGGGCGGAGGTCCCACAATTGCTGCAGGGTCAGCGGCAGCAGCATCAAAGGAGGAGGGGTTTCTGCTGTGAACGGCTGTCACAGCCCCTGTGAGGACAGTGTGCCGAAAGGATGACTTTCAATGATGCGAAGATGCAAACCTGTGCTGCACATGCACGCTGACAAAGCAGATGAGGGATCAGGATAATGATGCATTGGGTGCACAAATTTATCTGCGCACGTGCTGTTTTATATGAATATATGTAGCGTTGGCCAGAACCATATATATACGGTGTACATACGGTAATTTTGGCTTGGAAATCACCAAATATACGGTGTATATATACGTATACATATGGTTCTGGCCAACCCTAAATATATAAATGCTTATTCAAGTGCTGCGTGTTAGTGTGCTTGTGGGTGCTTATGTGGGTACCTGCTTGCTCGTGTATGTGTATGTGTATGCAGATGTGTGTACATTTGTGCGTTTGTTACGTGCGTTTTATTGTGTATGTGTATGCGCACGTGGGTGCATGCACGCATCCTGCTTGCCTGGAGTTCTCGCCATCTGGGAGCCTGGCAAGGTGGGCGGCGGTGGTGGTGGTGCAGCTGCTCCGCCGCCTCCAGTGGCCTCGCTGATTTTACCCACACCGGGAGGAGGAGTAGGAGAAGGCACCCCTTCCTGCTAGGCAAAACAGTCGCACAGTTGACATTTGCATAGCAACATCACAACCAGCACAGGAAGGGGCGAAGTCAGGAGCAGGGTCAAGAAATCGCAATCTCCTTGCAGGTTATGCATCCCACTTTCTCCACATACCTCCCAAAGCCTTCTCTCCACACAGGCCTCCCAAAGCCTCAACAGCACATGTATCGACACACACACATATATACACATACACACACCTGTGCCCGGGTTTCTTTGCCGTGGCTGCCTACTACGCTGCCGATCCGTTTGCTGCTAGCAGAAAGAATGCCCATTAAGCCCCAGGACCTCCCTGTGTGTGCACAGCATCATTGTGGGTGGACAGGTGTTTGAAACAGCTTGTGAGCGGCTCTCTCCTCCCGACTCAACTACCTGCTGAGGCTTTGCTTGTTTCAAACTTGCACGGTAATCACTTCAATCCCAATTCCTTCCCACAGTAATCGCTTTAATCCCAAGCACAGCCACGCGTATGTGTGAGTGTGCACTTCTGTGTGTATGCATTTATGTATGCAATACACCACACCACTGACCTGGGGTAGCCGCTTGGCTTTTGGCTTTGCGCTCATCACTTTTGGGGGGCAGCGGAGGCAGGCCCTGGTCATGTACAACAAGTGGACGCATTTGTACAGCAAGTGGGCGCATGACGTACATGGACGCATTTGTACAATAAATGGACGCATGACGTACATGGACGCATTTGTACAATAAGTGGACGCATGACGTACATGGACGCATGACGTACATGGACGCATTTGTACAATAAGTGGACGCATTTGTACAATAAGTGGACGCATGACGTACATGGACGCATGACGTACATGGACGCATTTGTACAATAAGTGGACGCATGACGTGCATGGACGCATGTACAATAAGTGGACGCATTTGTACAGCCTTTACGGAACAGGTACGGTGGTGGCATGGAGAACGCGCTTCCTATAAAGAAGTACCATAGTATGCAATATGATAGACCGTCCAAGCAAGCATTGCCATGAGCTGTTGCACGTACAGCCAAGCTTTTTCTTTGCTTGGAGGTCCTTGCAAATTGGCGGCAAGAGCAGTACAATATCTGGAGGAAGATGAAAGTCCTGCTTGTGGCCAAGACAGCAAAATGGCGGCACACAAGATGGGAAGAAAAATAGGATATTCAGGCAGATTCCCAGTAGACAATCATTATAACATACATAATTTTGGTAAATATACCAATAGACGATCATTATTACATATATAAATTTGGTAAATAGCTCAATATTGTTCGCATTTTGAACATTTTTGGCGAAGCCCCAGTCATGGGGCGCAGCCCCTAGGTTTGGTGGATTCCCACCTAAGTTCACACCAGGGCGCGCAGGCCCGCCCAGCGCACCCTCCGCCCCCAAAACTTGCAAGGCACCTTAGACTGACTAACCAGGCAGCCCTGCGGGTTCGGGGGAAGGGAGGGGCAGGTGGTGGTGCTGCTGGGCGTACCCCGGAACGAGTTTTGTAAAAGTTGAGACTCAGGGCCTGGCCAGAGCCACGCAGCCAACGTCCAGATCTGAAACTTGGCAGGCAGGCCAAGCAAAACTTTTTGTCGGGGCATACCAGTTTTGGTGACCAGGGGTGCAGTGAGAAGTGCTGTGGAAAGAACTGACTCAATGTTTGGTAGCTGGAGGAAGCTGCCCGGCGCTCAGCCCAGCCCATGCCCCCCAAACATCATCTGACCGCACAGGCGTGGACAGGAGACGTTTCTGAGTGTGCCGGCTGGGTCCGGGGCCAAGAAGAGGCGGGACGAAAAGTTCGCTGCTCCATGCAAGCACACGACTGGGTGCACGGATCTCCACAATTCAAGTTGCAAGGGTAATTAAAGATTTATGTTTAATGACGCGATGACGATGGGAGCGTGTTCTGAGAGTATGCGAGTCTCCATGTTTGACTGACAGATGTGAGCAGGTTGAAGGCATGCTTGCACGCGCACACGCGCACACACACATACACACACACACGCACGCACGCACGCACGCATGCACACACACACATACACACACACACAAACACGCACACGCGCACGCACGCACACAGGCATGCACGCACGCACACACGCGCACACGCGCACACACACACACACACATATACACTCACACACACACACACATGTATAAGCGCGCACAAAGCACACACAAGTTGCCAGTTCACAGCGCAAAGGCTTCGCCAACTTTTCAGCATCGCTTGCGATGCTTCCCCCTACTTGTCTCACTGTGTAATTGTGACCTAACCACACACTGATGGGGTGCTATGAGTACTATCAATACACGTCCCATTACCAGGGGTGTCGCGCACCAAGCAAACTGGCGCTGCGCAGCAACAGGGCTGTTTTGTTATACTAAGCGACTCACTGGTAAGGGCACCGTGCCGTCAGGTGTCGGAGGCAAGCTCCCGCTACCACAGCGCTCGTGGCCTTGCGAGTCGTCCAAGCTCTGAGTGCTGCTGCTATGTCCCATACCCTGCAAAGAAAGGGTTTAGCCGATTTCGTGAGTTGCATGTAGATGTGGCCAGAACCACACACACACACATACATGTGCGGCGTAAGTATACAATTATCAGCAAGAAGATCGCCTTATACACAGTCATGCACATTTGCTTGGCTCTGATCAACCCTGCATAATTTAAGTACTGCAGTCTACATCCAGCCAATCCAAAACGAACATGATCAAAAGGGAAGTAAGGACAATGCCATGCAAGTAATGCAAGCCACATTTTTGCCATGCAGGCACCTCAGAGAGACAAAGTAGCCTTTGCTTGGCCGTTTTTTGGGCAGAGAGTAATTAAAGTCCATCAAAAAAGTGTAGCCTGCAAGGTTTAAGTGTACCTGCTGCTGTACGTTTAGGGCACCACGCTGATGTATGAGGTGCAGCTGCCTTGCAGCCTCCTGTGGCACAACGTACATCTGCGACGGACTTGACAAGAAATCCCCACTTGCCTGCACAAGGCGGATGTATATACGTTTTTTTGTGTTCTAGAGTTGCATGTGTGTTTGTATGGGAAGGCACGTGCTTATTTGACGCCTAGAGCCTATTAGAGCATTTGGCGATTAAGTTGCTGTGACAAATGTACCACGAGTTGCACGCGATAGCCTTGTGCCTAATATAGCAAAGCAATATGTGATTAAATTGCTGAACACCCTGAAAAGACAGGTAATCAATCGTAAAAATGCTTAGCTATGTTAGACACAAGTATATGTGTAGGTACATGTGAAAGTCAGCAGGCATGCTCTGCGGACAGGAATTGAGCACATTTTACTGCCTTACTTCTTTCTCCCCTCTTTGGTGTATTCCTTTCCCCTGCTTACTTGGCACATTCACACACATACACACCTGCACGCATGCACGCACGTAAGCAAACATTCACGCAAGTGCACACATATGCACGCAGCCCGTGCACACACACATACAAATGCAAATACGTACGCATACACATGCACAACACAATGTATAGAATGAAAAGGATCACCTGGCGTGAGTGGCAGGGAGGCGTAGTATTATTAGGTGGATACAGGGAAGGTGGCCCTCCCTGCTGGCTGCCCCCAAAGGCCGACACACCAGTGTTGGGTGCCATGTCTACACTAGGCTGCCTGCACAAAGCATATCAAGAAAGAGAGCAACACACCCTTATTCTTCATGCTATTTGCAGCCTTGTCCCATTTAAAACCAGCCTGTTCTTAATTAGAAGTTTGAAAATATTTCTGATGTGTCATACATCATACATGAGTAAAATGAAACGAGGAAGACCCCTACATGCGTGAGGTCTTGGTCTTTGGCAGAATGTTTGCATGTGCGCTGGGCATCACTAGCAGATCCAAACGACCCCCACAGTCATGGCCACTCTTTTCAGGGTCATCCTCGTGCAGCAGACGTACCGAAGCAGTGTGCCATAATCCACAACGGAGGACTGAGATGGGGAGTTGCTCACGTTGCTGAGGCCTAGGTTAGAGCTAGAAGGCACACGTGACATGATGGGCTGAACCCCTGATCCCTGCAACGCATTGTGAAAAGCAACCATAGAAATGGCAGCGACGACGCGGTAGTGTTTCAAGAGAAGGCTCAACAAAAGCAGGTCAATACAGAGGCGTGGTTGTAGCTGATCTTAGGTACATATGCGAGTGCATGCATGGACAGGGAGTGTAATCATCTTTATACTTGTAATGGCCACGCCCGGAAAAAATTGTGCATCTGGTTATATTACATGTCTAGGCACTATTGTAATCTGTATGCTTGGAACAAGCAGCTGGTAACCGCGACAAGTGTGTGCGTTAGAATGCCTTGTAGCTTGCATGTGCATATGTGAACGTGTGTGCACGTGTGTGTGTGTGTGTGTGTGTGCACGTGTGTGTGTGTGTGTGTGTGTGTGTGTGTGTGTGTGTGTGTGTGTGTGTGTGTGCGCGCGCATGCATGTAAGGTCTTGTCAAAGGCATGCAACCTGGAGTACTGGAGTCGAGCTTCTGGAGTTGATAAGTGAGTTCAGGGGCACGCTTGGCAGTTCTGGACCGCCAAAAGCCACTGTAGACTTCGAGGGTGAGTCCTGTACTTTCTTGGGTTGGCCTGTGGTGTAGGGGGCAGTGTAAGCAGGAGACTGGTACGCTCACTGTGCATGTAAGCCACATGCACTTTTGAGTTTTGTAACCAACTTGGTTGAACTGGATGCGCCTGACATTCGCTTTTGAATTTTTAACCAATCAGATGTGCCCACCTCCTCTGGAAACGATTTGTGCAAGTTGGTACAGGCAACATGAATTGACATGGATTTCAAAAATCTGCACATCTGACGACTTTCTTACTGTATAAGTAGTAGGTTGCAATGAAGGGCACAGCCTGGCAGCTGCATTTAAGATAGTAAACAAAAGAGAGCTGCCACTGCAGTTCAGCAGTTCAACGCATTTTGTGGAACCTGACAGGTAAGCAAACAACGCAAACGTGTTTCGTGTTGCCATTACTGTTATACCTGGAAGAATTTACAAGGTATGAACACAGAAACTGCTGCATGCGTACACGCATGCACTAACATACAAAACACACATATATACACACCTGCACCTGCACCCTGCTCCTGCCCTGCGCCCCAAAGCAGTTTATTTAGAGTGCCATCTAGGAAGCGTCCAATCTTGGTGATGGAAGACTCTGAGCGGCTGACGTTGATGCTATGAGCCTGCAGAGGCACGCACGTACAAAGGCATTGCACCACCACACAGAGCACATTAGCAGAAGGTCAACACAACTCACAACCGTACAAAAGTTGTGTTCAGTTCAGTGTGTTTCACTCAAACTCCAGTTCTTGCAGCGAAACAAAGTGACATCACTCACATCACTCTTGCTTCCTGTTTGAATCTTTCCTGGGCATCTGCACCTTTATATTATCAAAAGGTCCTCACAACTGGTCTTCTTTCCGAGCATGAGTTTACCACCCCCCCTTTTGTCTCTTGCTTGGGCAGTAGCAACGACCCTAGTTGTGAGCTGTCGTGATTGGTTCTTTTAAAGGATCCACCGCCATCTCACAAGGCAACCGAAATAGGGACCACAGTTGCAAGAATGCAAGCCTGTACGGAATACCAGCGTTCTCTTGAGGACAAGCTAACGCTTTTCTTCAGAAAGCTATCCTATACGAGCCACAGAGGGGTCACAGTACTTGTAAGCTTCCTTTTTGTCAGTGATGCAGACGTTTGGCACAAACCAAGGACCAAGGCCTTTAAACTCACAGCAGCAAAGTTCAAGAGGCGGTCCTTGAATGCCTCAAATTCCCTGGCAAGCAGTACGGGACAGCCGCCATGGCTCCCTGCCTTCAAGTATGCATCCAGAGCCTGGATGTAATGAAGGTAGGCGCAAAGAAAGAAGGCGGTGGCTTGATCTTGATTGTTTGAGCAAAGCAGAGAGCAGCTACTCACAGCAATACAATGGGCTCTCTCTCTCTCTCTCTACATGATAACCCAAGCAATACGGCAATACACAGATTCAATAGACTTGAACTCTGGCAATGACCACACCCAAATCATCATAATGCTTTTGATGCAATCCCCAGCATCACATACATATGCACCACGACATGGAAGATAAAACATCTAGTGCGATACTGAGCTGTTGCTTCCTAATTTTTCCCATTCAAACGAGCAAATATGCATCTCATCTGACATAGAAGCTAAGAAAAGAGAAACAGTTAAGATTCCTCAAAAACCTGAAAAGCAAAAGGGATTGATAGCTCTGGAAAGCTAAACAGAAACCATCTCGCAAACAGCTGGCAATCAGTACCTGATTGCGGATGATGTGTGCACTTGAAGACTCACCTGGCAGTAAGCGAGGGCGTCAGATATTCGACCATGCTCTGCCAGCATCTGTGCGTGCACGAGCTTGTAAGGCAGCAGTGAAGGAAGGGCCCCGGCCACAAGGATGTCCTGAAGGCCGCTGCTGGAAGGGCTGTGCCCGGGCGCTGAAGAGGGTTTATTGCCTGGGAACATACACACACATGCAAGGTGTTGAAGAAGCACGCAAGGAATGGAAGTGATCAACGCCTGTCGGTTATTACGCTCGTACAAGTGCACACACACACCCTCAGACTCACACAACACACTTGTAAATGCACATACACGCTTCTACTCAGCCCTCCAACACCTGCCCTTGCACACATACACAATTAGGTAGGGTGCTGTATAACTAGAGTGACTCTCAGGCTCCATCCCAGTTTACCATCCCAACTTTGAATTTGTAAGCCCTTATGCGTTTTGCTTGCCAAGCATATAATATGCAAATGTGTGTGAGTGCGTGAGTGTGCGCGCTCGCAACGGCAGGTATCAACTAGCGTGCAATATAACCGACTTGCAGAAAATTTGCAGGAATGTAGTGGCTATTCGCACCTGCACCTGCAGGTACCAATTGGCGTGCCCACTCGTAGATCTCTGTGCGGACAATGGCCAGAGGGTGTGCGTAGGTGCGAGGCGTACTCGTATGGTCCACCCCTGGGGTGAAAACGAGTTTGGTAGGAAACGCAGGAGTTATTATCGTGAGCAGAGTACATGCACACCTTGTCCTGCTACCAAGGTAAGTTTGCAAGATTCCACACTTTGACTTTTAAGCAGGGCAGCCAGGCACAGTTGAAGAAGTGAGACGTTTCACACTTTTTCCTTTTTGCCTGGATGAACAGGAGACAGAGAATACTCCCAACACAATGCAAATTGAGAACAATTGTTGTTCACCAAGGAAAAAATGCCGATACATGCACACAGCACACAGCACAAAATACTCACAGGAAGTCGACGTAATTATGTGCACGCATATACACTGTACATGCAGCAAAAACAGCAAAAAGTGGCGAGGTTATGAACACACAGGCACGTGTATGCAGCATGTACCTAGGAGACAAAAGCGTGAGGTGGTGTTTGATTTGCTTGAAGGTCCTCCGTGGGAAGTAGGTATGAGGTCGAAGGGGGTAGGGAGCAGGCCACCAACAAGGTAACACAAGTGTGCAGCCTGGACCTGTGTGATGCATGTACACAAACAGTAAGTTGTTGGAACGGCACACTGACAGTGCTTTGTGGTCTAAAGAGGAAACACAGGTGTAGGGTACTGGACGGAACCGTTTGTTCATGACGGTGTACGGGAGGCTCTCCTGCTAAACATAACATTTACCGTGCACACTAGATACTTAGTTCAGCTCAGATGAAGGATGCAAGCCATTAGGTTTGACTTAGGGCTAGCTTTAGGCGGTTTGGCACGAGCGAGGATACGCCACTCAAATACGAATGTGGAATTTGTGCGAGCCTTGGTCTTTCGCCTCTTGTGGTTTTGGCAGTTTAACAAACTAAGATAGTACCTCCCTTTGTGGACTTAACAAAGTAAGATAGCATGCAAAAAGGCTTTGGGTTGTTGGCAGGTGATATTGCCCCCTACGCCTGGTATCGAAATTGATTTCTCCTCCTCGTTGTTGAGCATGAAAAGGACACTTAAATCACTATCAGCCTTCTGATGCCTGATGTGCTTTCCAGCTGTGATTGTGCGCACGCACCAAATACTTACCAAACGCATGTGCACACTTACTTGTGCTTGCTCAATAGACAGCCTGTCTCCTAGCCGCACAATGGCCTCCAGATCTGCAGGGGTGCGTGCTGTGCCCACCATGACTGACAGGTTGTCACGCCAACAACTGAGGAGTAGCCCCTGCATGTCAGTCAGGTCAGAGGGTGTATGTCGGGTCTTTACGCGTGTGTTTTGCTGGTTGCATACCAGGGAGCTGTGTATGTGTGTATGGTGTGCGTATATAACGTGTAAGAGAGTTGCAACATGTAAGAGCACTGATGTGTGTGAGTGTGCATATGTCATATGTGCGATCCAGTGGATGTTGAGCGTTTGAGGATGTGTGTGTGAAGTATATAGCAAATGTCCCTCAGACGGAGCTGCTTTGAAACATTCAGCTGAGCTCCAAAAGCACCAATAGCACCAATAGCAAGCATTACTTCGGGTTGCGCAGTTTGTTTTTGGCAACAAAGGTTCGATAAATTGCAGCAGCCTAAAACTCTGCTCAATTGAATTGTACTTTCAAGCCTCAAGAACATCAAAGCCCTTCACTAGGTATATAGGGCAGACCCATATCAATCTCCTTCACACCTTGTGTTTTCAGACATTCAGCACTTCATTCTTGCCTGGAAAGTACACACACAATTGTGTCAGCCCCCCCCCAAAGTTGGGTTGTTTTGACGTTGCTCTAAACATCCCAATGACCTATCTTAAAGCTAGCAGCTTCAACAAGCACACCCTAAGCACATATCACAAAGCTCGCACTACCATGCGTGCACACACCAATCACACGCATACACACACAATAAAGCCCACAAGTACGCTCATCATACATCATACATACCCACACCTGGCCATCACGCATTCCAGGAGCTAGAGTGTCCTCCTGCCCAACCGGGAGATGCGATGTCACTGCCTGCTCCGCGTGTCCTACATATGAATATAGTTTCAACTTCATTTGTGCAGTTCTTGAACAATGTATCTGTGTCTTGGTCATGGTGCCACCCACAGGGAAGTCAAAATATTGAAACACACACGCACACAGTTTGAGCTTATCAGTGCACACGATGGCCTCCAGGTGGCACAGCGCCTTGCAAAGGCAGTTGCTGCCTACCTGCAGTTTGAGTTACCAAAAACAAGCAAAGACAAGCCCACACACGCACACACGCACAATCAGCATGACACACCACACACTTACGAAACGCACCGCACCCACCTGCAAGCATGAGCACCATAGTGCGCAGAGGGGTCCCAGGCACCATGCAGGTGTACGCCATTTGAGTGGCTGTTTCTGATATTGCACGCTCACCGCACGAGTTGGCCAAGCACAGCGCAACCCCCCACAGATGGGCTTGTACTGCCACCTGGGAGTGAAGCAACAGGCCAGCAGCTGGGTCATTGGCTTGCCTGGAAAAGCACACCCTGATTGCTTCCATTGTAGCAAACAACTCAGAAAAAATATAAACCTGAATCTCAAATCCAGAGGAACTGCTGTCAAGAGACTGCAGCAGCAGCATTACTACCATCACCGTAACACAACAGCAGCACCAGGGTGGCAGCAGCATCACTGCAGCAGCGATCATGTGGCAGCTCATATCAGGGGCACATCTGTACCTCGGTATCCTTGCCACTCGGTGACGGGGCTCCCTTGCAAATTATACAGACCGTGCTGCTCCCCACAGCAAAAAAAAGTGCAGAGTGATCGGGTGCCAAAAGCACTGCAGGGCCAAGCCCTCCTCTACTTGCAACAATCAATGGAGTTATAGCAAAAAGTAAACGTACCTTGATGGCTTCTTGGTTCTTGCCCCGCACAACAAGACTCTGCACCTCCTCTGCGGCAGCCTGCTGCCGCGCATCATCCTGTGCGTGTATGTGTTATTTGTGGGTTTGTGACTGTGTGAAAAGTGCTTCAAGAGGCTGCAAGTAACTTTCCTGAATTCTCTTCCAGATATTACTGACAATAGACATAATTGTGATGATGTCATACGAGGCGTTCATTGCAAGAGTGAAGTAAGAGAAAGTCTGTGTGACAAATGATGGCTGAACATAAGCAATCTTCTCCAGCCTGCCTTTACAGCGTGGTGCTTTTGGTATCTAGCAGACACATAGCGAGGATGCTAGGAGTCTTTTGAGTGCAGACACTGAGACAGACTTATACCGGAGGAAACGATGAGCAGGAATGGGATGTGCATTCCTTGATGCAAAAGAGTTGCACTAAGAAGCGGACAGTTCAAGTGTTCCCGCCCTCCAGTGCACGCAATCACGCAAGTCGCAAAAACCGCAAAACTGGGTTGTCACTTACAACCACAAGGCATTTGGCTGTCTCACACCCATTTCACGCATGCCAGGACACAAATTAAAGCGATTTCCAAACGCACGTGCTACATCAACAAAGGTACCAGACTCAAGTCACCAACACATACAGCACACACGCCAATTCACAATTCACCTCACCTACACACATTCACACTCTCTCTCTCACACACACACACACACACACACACACTCAAACACACAACACACACACCTCGGGAGGTTCCAGCAAAAGTGGCGCGACGCTACCAGCACAACACATTCCGCCCAACAATGCAGGCGTAATGGACCCAATGCTTGGGACACCCGCAGCTGCTGCGGTACAGGATGTACCAGCATCAGCAGGACCACCACCAACAATAGGAAGGTTAGGAGGAGGCGTTGAGCGCAGGGGGGCGCCCTGCGTGTTGATGACTTTGATGAGCTCCTGTTCTGCTGTGACCGTACCAGACTTTGCCTGCAGGCGTGTCAGCGTAGAGTCACGCACGTGTGTGTGTGTGTGTGTGCTCTTGAAAGAGGAATGCTTGCGTAGAGTCACGTACGTGATAGCATGCATGCGATAGTGGGGGTCACGTACGCGGTAGCACGTGGTAGAGTCATAGAGTCACACACACGTGCACGTGATTGCTCTTGGAGATAAGAGTACGTGGTAGCACGTGGTAGAGTCACAAACACACGTGCACGTGATTGCTCTTGGAAGATAGAGGAATGCTGATGCTTGGTGTGCGTGGCCGCACAGATCATGCCAAACGAAATAGAAGTGATGCTGTCAGGTAATGGGCAGGTGGATGGAGGATGAATGCAAACATGCAGCAGGTACAGCGAGGTGCAGGATCCGCATTGCTCATCAGAAAAGGCATGGACTTAAGGTACAACCACAGAACACCTACCTGAGCGCCTGAAGAGGGCCCTGCGCCACTACCTACCAGAAGCCTAGGGACCCCTGTCCAAGACGTCGTGTGAGTTTGGCTGTGCCTGTATCCTTGTATTTCAGTTTTTTCCCCAGCCGGGAGCTCAACTACCCAATACATACTCAAATCCTGACTTGCAAACAGGCTGAACTTAATCACAATGATTTATCATTTTCATGCGGAGGAGTGGTACCATGCCTGCTGGGACGTGCACAAGCAAGGCACGAAATACCTCTTGCACAATTCTGAGGTATAGTCCTTTGGTCATTAAATAACACCAGCACAGCTCTTCCTTCCATCTGCTCGCGTTTCCATCACCCAAACCCAGAGCTGACACCATATTATGAGGCACCGTATTGATAGTCTGTCAGACCCTGAGTGCCCTGATTAGAAAGAAACGAACACAGTTAGACTCGTCTACCACTCCAACAGACCACCTTTCCCCTCCCTCTTCTTGCCTCACCGCTGGCTTCTGCTGCCCCACCCTCAGCAGCCCATCATGTTTGACCATGGCACCCAGAGACTGCCATATCATTCTTCCCACTTCTGTCGGGCCTTGGCTGGCATGTGGGTCCTCGGTGTCGTAAGCTGCCACGCGCTCTGTAATGTACTTGAGCACCTGTGGTGAGTGATCATGATGAGAGTGCGTAAGTGGCATGTGGGTCCTCGGTGTCGTAAGCTGCCACGCGATCTGTAAGGTACTTGAGCACCTGTGGTGTGTGATCATGATGAGAGTGAGTAAGTTGCCTTTCCTTGAGTATAAGAGAGTGTGCCTGTGTGTGCACTACAAACCACCCACGAGCTCTTGTGCTGAGGTGAGGCTTCACAAGGACCGCAGTGCTGACGTAAACAGTACAAAAGCATGTTAAGCCGTGGGGATAATGGTTTGAGTCATGCGTACCCTTTTCCATTGGTTCAGTGCAACTTTGACGGCAAGAATAAGGATGACAGCAACGCCATCTTCCCACCACCTCCCAGGAATAGGTATGACAACACCATCTTCCCACCACTCCGTAACTGCAGCTACCCTGCCAGTGTTTCCATTAAGGTTTTTGGGTGTGTAGCCATTTGGCTACACAGGGTGCTTTTGCTGAAAAAGAGTGTAGCCACTGGATTTTTACCCCCCAAAAAAACTGCCAAAATTTTGGCTGCCTCGCATGTGTGATATGAAAAAAAAATGTATTAAAGTTTCATATAAATACTGGATACTGTAATAAGTTTGTATATTAGTTGAACCCTTGCCCTTTATCTCCCTTTCCCCCTAAGTCTCTACTCTGCGTTCTCACTCTCATCACTAATTTCCATCAATTCTGGCTCCCGCTGCGGCTGCTGTGCATGAGCTGCTGTGCACCACTTCTTTGCTTCAAACCACTTTTGCACTGCTCGCAAGAATGGAAAGTCCCTAAACGCCCACATGCGCTGGGTTGCAAGCACACGGCATGCGTTCAAGTGATCTGACAGCAAGCGGTTCCTCCTTTCATCCTTGATGAAGGCGAGCTTGCTAAAAAGCCGCTCCTCCTCCACTGAGCCCGGCACTTGCACTAGTGCTATGTTGGCCAAGGACAGCCACTTGCTAAGGCTGCATTTGAGCTCGACGCTACTGCTGACAGTGTGCCGAATTTGGACGCAGTGGGCCTGCCCACACGCTCTGCACTAGAAAGCAAGCGGTATGCTGTGTCTTTCTGCTCCATAAGTCTTGTCTTGTTGAAAGGAGCTGGCAAGTTTTGATCCAAGTTGGAGAGGATAGGCTGCTGGCTGCTGCCATAGCGCTCCGCCAAAGATGCTGCTGCCTTGTCCCACTTCTCACGGTGCTGCTTTCGCTGCAAAGCTGCTGCTGCTGCGCGCTACTCCTTACTACCTGTTGCTGCCAGCTTGAAGTACCTTTTGTGCAATGCAAGTACACAGTGTTGCAGAGGCAAAAGGGAAAAGGAAATTTGCACAGAGGGGAACTTGCACAAAAAGCACTGCGGCATTTATGCAAGAGAGTATTTAAGTGAAATGCATCCACAAAACACTGTGCAAGGAAAACAAGCGTTATGCAAGACGACAACTTCTTAACATCCCAAAAATGCAGTTCACTCCTCACCTGATGTCACTGATGCACAACTCCTCTTGCACATTCTCAGATGGGAAGCGTGACATGTGCTCAGAATTGGCCGCCACCCCTGCCTCACGTGCCTGACCTTGCACATGCTCAAGCACCTCATCGAATAGCCAACCAGCAATTGCAAGGCAGATGTCAGCGCCCCACAGAACTCCTGGCTTTGCAGTCCACATGTTACCATAGGCCGCTGGTGCTGAAGGAGATGCAGCACCATTGCAAACTGCACGAACTTCTGGCGCATGGCTGCTGCACCGGCTGCGTGCAACAGTGAGATGATGCTGGGCTCTCCCTTTTGCTGTAGTGCTTGCTGCTCCTTCCATGCTTCCCATGCGTCCATGTTTTTCTGGTGCTGCGAGATTGGCTGTGGTGGTGGCGTATGTCGTGGTGGTACTGTGGGCCATGCGCACCCCCTAGCCGCTACTGCTGCTGCTCATACCAGGCCTGATGCGTTTCCCAACTAACCAGTTGCATCTCATGATCCTTCTACCTTTTGCTCTTGCGCACCTTCAGGCCCAAGTGCGAGTCAATTTTCTCCTCTGTCCAGCATAAAGTGCACTTCCTCCCTGCTTCCCTGCTTTTGGGCTTGCCACGTGCATGGCAAGCACTTAACCGTACACCCCTCCCGCTCTTCAAAGTACTGGCGATGGTCCTCAGGGACTCTGCTGCCCAGGGTGCCACAATTGCGTCCAAGCCGCTTGCGCTTAACCCCCTCTGCTGCTTCTGGTGCTTCCTCTGGTGCTGCTTCTGGTACGGCTTTTGCTGTTGCTGCAGCTGCTGCTGGAGGTGCTGCAGCAGATGCTTGTGGGGCAGGAAGGGGTGCTTGCACCTCAGGTGCAGCTGGGGGAGGTGCTGCAGCAGGCGCTGCTGCTTGTGTTGTCGGAACAGCTGCTGGTATGGATGAGAGGAGCATGGAGGGATCGGAAGGGGTCTGACCAGCTGTCGATGGTGTTGGGGGCCCCCTCGGCCCCCAGAGGACTTGGATTGTACTTTGGCTCATTAACAAACTAAAAACATGTAAATATTTGGCTACAATGGGTGGTCGACACAAAAACTTGGTGTCGCCACCGGGCAACATTTGGCTACACAGGGTGCTCAGCTGTGTCGCACCCAAAATGGCCAAAATGCGACACAGTGGCGACATGTTGCGGTTGATCGAAACACTGTACCCTGCCCTGGTCCAACATTGGATAGCCCGTATCATGAATCCCTGAATTAAATCAGCAGTGGCTTTGGAGCATGCAAACGTTTGTTACCCTATCACTTGTACATACTGTCACCCTATCACTTGTACATACATTGTACATAAATTGTACACACTTGTACACCTCTTCACTTGTACATCCTGTCACCCTATCACATGTACATACATTGTACATACATTGTACACAATTGTACACCCTATCACTTGTACATACAAAAACAGCTGAACCCTAACAGGCAGCTTGGCAGAGGTATACGTGCAGGTACCTTAAATCATGCTCCACTTGCAGCTGTGACACTCCTTTCCTACGCCCTACACCTGACGCCTACAGGGCGGCTGCACCATAGCAATCCAGCACCAACCATTCCAGGGCTGAATTCAACCGCACCCCTCGTAAGGGTGCCTGTAATCAGAGGCACAGACCGCTCACGTAAAGCCACTTAAGCCTGTGTATACCATGCTACAACTGTACATACCTACATCCTACATCCTCCATGTATGGCTTGCACGCTCACACACATAGTCCTGACGCTTGCAAACAAATGGGATCATATGACTGTGGCCTACTCGCACACAAGCGCAAGTACACATTTGCAACATGATGAAAACAGCCCACACCCACCTTCTCTTTGCTGGTGCCAGGTCCTAAGGGGCCTGGGAAGGAAGCCAGCACCTTCAGCATGGGATCTTCGTTGCTGCCCGGAGGGTGAGCGTGGCGACCCTTGACCACGCCTAGAATGCTGCTGCTGCAAGACAGGAGCCGGAGGCAAACGCAGTTCTGACCAGTCATTGTTTGGCTGGTGTACAAAGGATCGTGCCGCCGTGTGATATTGTGAGAGAATCAACACTGATGTGTCAACGGCACAAAAACCCTGATTGATTTTGCAGGTCAACTCATCTAGATATTTACTTAAAATCTTGTCTCTGACCCTTAGACCTTCCCCTCAAGCTGACTGTGCAGTTTTCATCACTTCTGCCTTACTTTCTTTTAATCTATAACAGCAGGGCACACGCGAAATAACATCTTCCAGATGTGGAGGTTTGTGCATGTAACCAGCCATAGGGAGAAAGGCAGATAACCCGGAGCTCAAGCGACCACATTTGCCTAGTTTAGAAGGGCAGGAGAGCATGGTGAGGAGAGGTGACTAGTTTGCTTATTCCTTTTATTGCAAACCAGATCACTGCACAGCCACAAAACATATTTCCATAATTGCAATTAGATGGCAGTGAGCATAAGTAAAAATTGGAGTCTCTCAGAGACAATAGGTGGGTCTTGCAAGATAGAAGAAATCAAGGCAATTCAGGAGCATCCTCTCTCAACCCTGCTCGCTTTGGCTGTATATTTGAAAGATCATTCAATTGACAAAGGCTTGAAATCGTTATGAGCATCGTCATCTTAGCAAACAGCGTCGTTTCACTCACAACGCTCGCCCGTCGTGCGGGGGGGTGGCTTGCTGGGCAGAAGAGGCAGGCTGGTCGCCCTTTACAGCAGAGTGGAGCTTGGGAAGTGTGGTGAGGGTGAAAAGGGTAGAGGGGTGCGCACCTGCTGGTATGCATCAGGTCATAGGTGCGAGCATGGATGCAAGTTTGTTGATTAGCGAGTGCAGCTTTGTGTGCACAAGGCTACCACATTTGCCTTTGTGTAACACGTGTGTGCATAAGGTGACAATGGCAGTCAAGGTTGCGTCGCCTATCCACAGCACGTTTCAGCAAAGAGGGCAGAAAAACAGTGTGCGTGTGTATGTGTGTATGCTGCAAAGCGAGTTGCCTAATATTAAGTCTTAGCTGTCAAGGCATCACCTAACTACCAAAACTCGCATATTCAGGCATTTAGATCATTGGCAGATGTCAGGATGACAGGTTCTATGTCAGGAATATTAAACACGCACGCACATGTAAAAAGACACAACAAACCGCGTGCCAGTTACAATCCACACCTGCCAGTGGCGCCTCTGCCGCACCCTCTGCCAACTGCTCGCCAGAACGCACCACCAGCACGCTTCCCCCAAACCCAAACGAGATGAAGGGATGGGGCGGCCTCCCGTTGGGGCATACACGTGCAGCTTGGTTGGAGGACGGAAGCTCTAAGAGAGCCCCAGGAGAGTACACCTGCATCACGTTACGCACCGTACATACGTACGTGGAGTTTGCCAGTACCACGAAATTATGTTAATGAGGTATCGTCAGCAGTGACACCTTCATACGTACAGACATCTTTGGTGTGTCTGCACGATTCCGTCCAACCCTACGCACAGCGTCTGTACCGCCGCCTGAGCAGTGATTGTTAGGGCATGTACGTGTTGCAAGGAGAATTCTAAGCAATTGTGTGCACCATCTCCTCACTCGAACAGTAATTCATGTGGTTTATTGCGCATGCTGGCTGCT
>Ga0307947_1000450_pt1 | contig 28814 bp, 30 predicted proteins | sample OrgLakmetagen232_FD_201840 | JGI IMG/M metagenome (GOLD analysis project Ga0307947, IMG submission 201840) | Saline water microbial communities from Organic Lake, Antarctica - #232 | ecosystem: Environmental > Aquatic > Non-marine Saline and Alkaline > Saline | place: Antarctica: Organic Lake...
ACCGGCACTACAGAAAAGAAGAGTGTACACAGACAGAGTCACCACTACCGGCACTACAAAAAAGAAGAGTGTACACGGACAGAATCCCCACTACCGGCACTACAGAAAAGAAGAGCGTACAGACATAATCCCCACTACCGGCACTACAGAAAAGAAGAGCGTACACAGACAGGGTCACTGCTACCGGCACTACAGAAAAGAAGAGCGTACACAGACAGAGTCACCACTACCGGCACTACAAAAAAGAAGAGTGTACACAGACAGAATCCCCACTACCGGCACTACAGAAAAGAAGAGCGTACACAGACAGAATCCCCGCTACCGGCACTACAGAAAAGAATATTAACAGACGGCGTCATCACTACCAGCATAACTTGAAGTGCCTTAAGGAAGGGGAGGGACATGGAAAGAAAGTATGGAAGAGAGCATGCTGGTCATCGCTAATCATATGTGATGTGCAGTGTAACCAGTATGTACGTGTGATGTGCAGCAAAACCAGTATATATATATATATATATATATATATATAGGTATACGGTATACGGAATAACCTGACGTGTGTATATGGCGTTTACAGCCAACTCTTATCATCAGCCTTGTTAGAAATCAAACTTACCCTGTGTGGCAACCCATAGCCAAGATCTTGGTATACAAGCACACAAGATCTAGGCACAAACACCATGCTGTTGACACACACACACACACACACACACACACAGTTGTGCTCACATCGTTGAATAGCCATTTACAATTCAAGCAGGCCCACTTTGCGTGGTTTCTGAGCATGCCCTAACATTTCCTGGAATGCTCCAGAAACACACCCACACGGCGGACACTTGGGGTTGGATAGATTCGTTCACTTGTTTACCTACACCGTAAACATTGTATCCTGGAACATCTTCCTGCTATCTCTACCATACACACACGTTTTTGCACAAGTACGGTTATGGCCAGCTCTACCAACACTACAACACTTCCAGGCCTACCTGAGGTTTGCCTCATCGCTACCATAGGTACACAGTCTGTGTACGCAAGTTTTGGCACAGGTACAGAGATGGCCGGCCCTGCCAACACTACAACCCAACACTTCCAGGTTTACCTGAGGTTTGTCTCTGTGTAAGCTTTAGACACACCCCTGCTGAAGTGCTCCTCATCTTTACCATCTGTCCACACATACTGCCCGCGCTTGGCCATCACAATGGCAGTGCCAGTGTCCTGGCAGCCGGGGAGGACCTTGGCTGTGTTTGTGAATGTGCGTATTTATGTGTGTGTGTGTGTGTGTGTGTGTGTGTGTGTGTGTGTGTGTGTGTGTGTGTGTGTGTGTGTGTGTGTGTGTGTGTGTGTGTGTGTGCGCGTGCGTGTAGTGTAGTGTAGATCTGCAGACTGCAGCTGTATGGGCTGCTAATGGAACACACAAAAATGGCTGCATTGTTGTCCTCCTCCTTTTATACAACAGAATGCCCCTGCCTTTCCTTTCATACACACACACACACATACATACACACACGCACGGTGCACACCACACAAACAAGCAGGACAGAACAGGCAGCGCACCTGCTGCAATGTTAGCATTCTTCAGCAGCTCCAGTGCCACAAACTTGTCGTTGGGGGAGGCTTCCGGGTCATCCAGGATATTCCGCAGCTGCTGCAAGTGGCCTGGCCGGAGAAGATGGGCAATATCCACCATGGCCTCACGTGCCAAGAGAGTCAACCCTTCTGGCTCAACCTGTGAAATATATCGTGACAGAAGGATGTTAATATGTGCAAGTGCACAATAACATGTGCATATGCATATGTGTGTGTGAGTGTGTGTGTGTGCATATGTGTGTGTGTATCTGTGTATCTGTGTATGTAGTGTGTGAGTATAGGTTATGTGGTATGTTCAAACATGTAGTGTACCTCAATGTGCATGTGTCTGCTTTTATGCTGCCTTTCACATTTCACGGTTTTCTGTACGCACATGCAATATTTCTTTTCCGTTGACTTTAGTGGTGCTGACGAAGTCTCCTGTGACCTTGCGGAACTTGATGGGCTGCTTGTTAGGCTGCTCAAACACATCTTGGTAACGGAAACTGGACACTCCTCGCAGTGCCTGTGTTCCCACGTGTGCAAGCGAGTCTTTTATACGCATATTCACATTCTCATCTGCATTGTGCAGGCTGTGTGTGTGTGTAGGTGTGTGTGTATGATGTGTGTATGTGTGTGTGAGTGTGTGTGTGTGTACGTGCGTGTGTGTGTGTGTGTGCTAGGTGTGTAGGTGTGTGTAGGTGTGTGTAGGTGCGCGCGGACGTGTGTGTGTATTGTGTGTGCTTGTGTGTGTGTGTGTGTGTGTGTGTTTGGTTGTGTGTGTGTGGGTGCGGGCACGCGCGTGTGTGAATGTTGACAGAAGTGTATTCGCAAAGCCATCATGTGCTTGCATTATCTCTTCCCATGCAGACTGCAATGCAAGACAAACAGACACACACCTGTTGCTGTTCTATGAAAGGCTGGTGAGCTGCTTGGCGCAGCTCACGGCACAGACCAAACAAGGCCCTCCGCATAGTGTTGGATTAAAGAATGTTTCCCATTTATTTTAACTTTATTACCAGTCTTCCTGCTGAACCACTGTTTTTAAAGGAAAATATAATATTTGCTGTGAGAATTGAGGACGTGCATGTCATAGCACGAAAGAGGGGCCATGCAACAGCAGCTCTCCCACGGGCTTTCTGCCCACTGCCCACTGCCATCATCAGCATCATGCCTGGCAGCATCTTGCTCATTCCCTCCTCTTCCCGCACGGCGCTGTAGAGGGGGGGCACGGAGGTTGCTGCACATGGTGGTTCGAGCTGCAGCGGACAATGAGGGGAACAATAACAGCGAGTGGATCAACAGGTTAAACAGGAACTCCATTGCAGGCCCTGAGGGCCCACAGCCCCCAATACCAACAGGGAAGAGGGGCATTGGCTATGACCTGATGGGAGAGGAGGGCTACCCCCGCTATGTAGAAAACCGCAAGGCCGAACGCCAGAGAGGTGGGTGGGGATTGATGAGGGGAGCCGTGCAAGCATGTCCCAAACTTGTCACTGCGCACACTTGCTCATACACATATACACACACACACACACACACTCACACACACACACACACACACACACACACACACACACACACACACACACACACACACACACACACACAGAGACATGCACAAACATACACACACGCACAGACACACACACATACACACACACGCACACACGCACAAAAATTCACACACATACAGTCTGGGACGTGATGCGCCAAGCAGCATCTGAGAGGATGGAGCAGGGGGCGCTGCCGTCGTGGTTTAACCCTGACTGGTTGGCACAGGAGGAGGCGCCTGTGAACGCATTGATGCGAGAGCTGGGTGACGGTGGGTGAAGGCTAAGTTCAGATGTTACTATGGCAGTTAATTTTAAGGCCAGGGATACTGGTCTGAGTGGGTTGAATCCGTGTAGGGTCCCCGACCACCTCATTTCAGCAAGTGGCTTGCTAGGGGTATAGATCCTTGATGTGACTGTAATTGTGAAGCTGTGACTGCCACAAAGCTAAGTCATGCGTTATGACGTAGAGACTGAACCTTCTTGGCATTGGGATGATGTTTCGTCCCTGGCCCCACCACCCTGCCCGTCCTCCTTATAGTTATAAAATTGACCTCAGTTCAGGTTTCGTGGTCAATGGTGGTGAAGTGGCTTCCTTGTTGGTTGGCCAGAACTGTATACACATACCGTACATGACTGTGTCCAGGGCCCAGACTGTTTATATACACTGATATGACAAAGATACATGGAAAACCATCTGCTACAATACCAAGTATACACTGTGAATGCGTACATATGTATGGTGCTGGCCAACCATAGATTTGACCGTACACCAAAGTATTACCTGCTGAAGAGTATTGTGTTTCACTAGGCAATGTAACTGTTGAAGCAACGTACGTATATGGCTCTTGCTAACCCCGACTTTGAAGTCACCTTGCCAGCCTCCTTCATAAGTAGGTTTGGCCAGAACCGTATATATACAACGTATATGGCCGTATATTTGGTGATTTCCCTGCCAAAATTTCCGTATATATATGGTTCTGGCCAACCCTATTTATAAGCCGATGGACTGAGATGGTGTGAATCTCTGTGATGAGCTAATGCAGCCACAAGCATGCCATGAAGGGCCTACACATTGCACACCTATCTTAGAATAAGAGCAGTGGTAAATTGCGGCCGTGATTGTATTTCCACTGCGCGCTGGGGTATGCATTATGCCGCCTTTTGTTGTGTTTCTGCTGCTGTGCGCAACTGTGGTGTGTGCAGTACTGCATGCATGCATGCAAGTACAGCGTTGCGAGCAGACTTGCTCACGACTTCTGCATGTGAACTGCAGCAACGGACTACTGGTAAAACCTTTGAATGGGTATGGTGAGCTTCATCTGTATTTCTCTGCGGCGTAATCTTTGTTCAGATGCGGCAAGTGTGGGGTTGGCCAAAATGGTACATTGTATGTTGTAGGGTATACACATTTGTATGCATACACATTGTATGTACACACATTGTATGTTGTAGGGTATACACATTTGTATGCATAAAGGGTATACACGGTATTGTAAGCAGTGACATTGCAACACATACGGTCATGTACGGTGTAGGAGTACGCTCCTACCTGGCTGACCCTAAGCATGCGTCCTGCTGCTTGGAAATTGCATTTTGAGCAGCGATACTTGTGTGTTTGGGTTACACCATACACACACGTGCAAACATACGCACACACACATGTTTGGTTCACACCATACATACACATGCAAGCACACTCACACACATGTGCATACACACACGTGCAAACACATGCACACACATGTTTGGTTCACACCATACACACACATGCAAGCACACTCACACACATGCAAACACACACACACAACACGTAACACATACAGAGTTGTATGACGGCAATAGAGAAGACCAACAGCCTTTGGCTGGAGGGGGAGGCGACGAGGGCAGCGGTGGGAGTAGTGGTGGTAGATGGAGTGGGCGGTGAGTTGTATGCTGCTTTCAATTTGTTAGCTTATGGAAAGTGTTACCACCTCCTTTCCTTTTCCTAACACCAGTTCATCCGTCAAACGCGCCGTTTTTACTGTGCTTTGCTTGAACTGTTGTTGCCCCTGTGTTGCCATACCTTATCAAGTTTGGGGGGCCGTGCCATTTCATAAGATTGCGAACTTTCGCACTTCGTCACTGACCCTAAGCCTAAAGTTTCCATTCCCAAACTGTCACGAACTCTATCAACCTTTGTCGCCAAACAAACGAACTACCCTGGCACACAAGATTTTGCCTTAATTTGAGACCGTTTTGACACCATGTCCGGTGCTTACGTAAACTTGCTCCAACGATGATCTACTCCGTCCCTGTGCAACTCTCACTCTTTTGTCGTGTTGGAGCTGTCGGGCTGTCATTTCAATGATTCCTCTCAGAAGCACAGAGATAAATCACGTCAGCAAGCAACGGAAACCGGTTGGTTGATAAAAACCGATATCGCACACGTAACTACCATTCATTGCAGGAACAGTGGGGGGGGCTGGTGGCGAGAAGATGACCCATACTGGATGATGCGGGATTGGGGCGATCACCCCATGCGATGGTGGACGCTGGGTTGTGCCGTACTGTTTGCATGTGCGTGTGTTCCTGCGTGTGTGTATGCTCACGTTTCTTTGTCGCCCCATGCAATGGTGGAGGCTGGGCTGCACCGTACTGTTTGCATGTGCGTGTGTGCCTGCGTGTGTGTATGCTCATGTTTCGTTGTCGCCCCATGCAATGGTGGAGGCGGGGCTGTGCCATGTTCTTTGCACGTGTGTATGTGGGTGTGGGTGTATATGCTCATGTTTGTGGCTACCCCATGCGAGGTGGACGCTGAGCTGTTTTGCTTGCATGTATATGTCTGCGTTTGTTGCCTCAACCTAAGTAGACGTTCGGCGGTAGTGCTTCACTGCTCTATCGCTAGATTCCATACACGCAAGTGGTCAACTTCTGCTTGATCACAATGCAAAAATGTGGGCGTGCATGAACATGCCTGCTGCTTTGCATAACTCGTTGCCTTCACGGCGACAGAGTTCTTTGTCAGGGGATGGATGATTTGACACTCTTTCCTTGAATTCAAAGAAAGGAACCACAGCTTTCTGTCAACGATTGCTGCGGCCCATCATCACTGCATCTTAGTGTGGCTCTGTATGCATATGCATGTATGTATATGTATGTGCATGTATGGTTTTTAATCGCTGCCACTCTGAGATTGGAAATACATGTACCTGCCTGATCTGGAGGAACCGACACCTTCCTGTAAACCAGAAAATTAAGCCCTCAAACCATTGTGTCGAGTGGCCTGTCCTGTCGTAGGGTGCATGTGATAACTAGGGCTGGCCAGGGCCTTATATATACACCGTATGAGACCGTATATTTGGTGATTTGCCAGCCAAAAATACCGTATATACACCGTATGTATATAATTCTGGCCTAGTGATAACTTGCTTTAAAATTTAGATACCCAGGCTGAGCACACAGCTGCAACCCTTCTGTCTCACACCGTTCAGTGTGGACTCGCTGTTATGGGACGTGTGACGGCTTGCTTTTGAGATGCGGAGGAACCCGCTCAACTTCATGATTTGCAACCCTTCCACACAACGCATGCAGTGGGCGGCCTTCTGATGTATGCTTTTCATGGCAGTGTGGAGTCCCTGTTCTGGGGGTGGGGCACCGGCGCCTGGCTTGCCCTGTGTAGCCTGGCCATGAGTGACATGACGAGCCAGGTGCAGCCGCACGGGGATCTGGGCGTAAAGGGGGCATGGGGTGAGTTTGTATGTGTAATTGTGTGTGTGTGTGCGGTTGAGTTTTTGTTTGTGTGTGTGTGTCAATTTGAATGCACACACCTGGGGTGCCAAAAACGGAGGCTTGGACCCTTAGCGCTTGACTCCTCAGGTTGCGAATGTGCGTGCACATGCCCATGGTGCTGGGCAGCGTAGCGCATTTCCTAGATCATTGGCATAATTTTTGAGCTCGTGTGCCTTTCTGTGTCGTGCCTACAGCTGCGTGCGCAATCATGGCACTTAAAGACGGAGCAGCGGGCTGGGACCACCGGCCTACTGGCTCAACCTACAGAAGTGCGCAGGAGCTACTGGAGGGGGAGAAGGAACCGATGCCTTGGGACGTCCTTATTCCAAAGATCCCTAACCTGCAAATGGTGGGTCTCGTCGGCACATATGCTTGTGTTCACATGTGTGTGGTGCGGGAGCTGTCTGATCGAGGAGCTGCGTCCATGAAGTGCTGTGGTGCTTGAGAGCTGACTGACAGACGGGGAAATAAGGTTCGCAACTAGTGCCCTGAAATGTATTATTCCAAAATAATGTTCCAAAGTCCCTCTTAAAATGATATTCCAAACATCCCTGCAAAGTGATGTGTGCTGCTGGCGCTCCTGCTTGCCTTTTCTCAGTGCAGTTCACACAGGAAAACCGCAAAAAAGAAGCAGGGCCAAACCGGTCAAGTTTGTTAGTATGCTCAGCTGGTGGATGAAAAGTACAGCAATGCTATTTCTATACACGAAAGACACCCGTGCGTGTGTATGCTGCATTTGCTTTGGAATACCAGATGCAGTAGGGTTGCTGCACACAGCGTCAGATGTGACATCAGTGCACTGTGTGAGTGTTATAAAGTATGAACTTATGAAGTATGAGTGTTGTGGAGTATGAACTGTGAAGTATGAGTGTTATGGAGTATGAACTAAGACCATACTATGGCGAGTAGGTGCCATCCCTAAGAGCAGCTCAGGATAGCATCTACCCTTTACCTTGGGTGCCAATGGCAAGCCTTGATGTTGCACCATTATTTTTCCCTTGGCAGAGGAATTTCGCAGCACTTGGGTTTGAAGTGGCTGGCCTTGATTGATGGGGGCAGTGGCTTGTTGCATTGCCTGCACTCATCCCTATGTGTTTGTTGCTTCAACAGACCGGTTGGCCTTGATTGATGGGGGCAGTGGCTTGCTGCATTGCCTGCACTCATCCCTATGTGTGTGTTGCTTCAACAGACCGGTTGGCCTTGATTGATGGGGGCAGTGGCTTGCTGCATTGCCTGCACTCATCCCTATGTGTGTGTTGCTTCAACAGACCGGTTGGCCTTGATTGATGGGGGCAGTGGCTTGTTGTATTGCCTGCACTCTTGCCTACGTGTGTGTTGCTTCAACAGACCGGTTGGCCTTGATTGATGGGGGCAGTGGCTTGCTGCATTGCCTGCACTCTTTCCTATGTTTTTGTTGCTTCAACAGACCGATCATGTCATGGCCTGACCGTGGGCTTCTCATGGATGGCGACAGCAGCAAATTCAAATTAAACAAGCTGTTATTATGCAATGTGTCTGTCTAAAGGGCGCACCAGTTCATAACTTTTTTGCATTGCAGCTGTACGGTGAGTGAAAATTTGTTGGGGGCATGCAGCCAATTGGTGCTGTCTCGACGCAGACAAGCTGTTATTATGCAATGTGTCCGTCTAAAGGGCGCACCAGTTCATAACTTTTTTCCACTGCAGCTGCACTGGGAGTGAGACCTTTTCCACTACAGCTGCACTGTGAGTAAAAACTTGTTGGGGGCATGCAGCCAACTGGACCTGTTTCGATGCAGCCTTGCTGGGTATGAGTGAGTGCTTCAATTGTATGGCTGCCCCTATTGCTCGCAGCTGGAGCAGAGATCCATATGCACGATATATAAAATATAAGGCACCCGTGCATGTCCGTGCTTTGCTGTCCTTGCCATTTAGCTCTTTAAAAAATCGGTAGTGGTGTTTCTTTCTCGCTCTCTGGCGGGTAGGTAAGGTTTAGATGATGGTGGTGGTGTTCTTGCCATTTAGCTCTTAACAGTAGTGGTGTTTCTTTCTCGCTCTCTGGCAGGTAGGTAAGGTTTAGATGTCAGTAGTGGTGTTCTTGCCATTTAGCTCTTTAAACAAATCAGTAGTGGTGTTTAATTCTCGCTCTCTGGCAGTAGGGTTTAGATTAGATGGCAGCCAGGGAAACGTGTAGCAACAGGTATGCATGGAGCTCCAGTGCATCAATAGCGTCTGTTGTCATGCTTGCAGGGCGCGTGTGGTCTGTTCTCCGCTGCCATGTGCGTAGCCTTTATGGCCACAGGCATGTCAGGTCTAGATTGGCACGCCCTGCCGGACAACCCAGGCGCTGTCTACAAGTCCAACGACATTGTGTACAAGCACTACGTGTGGTCCAAGTGGGGCTATGGCCAGAACAGCATGCGTGTTTAGGACACGCCAGCCGGAAATTTCTGTTGCGCCTCCTCTCGTTGCTCCCTAGCTTACTCTGTAGGAGGGTGTATGTGTCACAACGAGCACTCTACTTAATCCCTTAATTTATGCCTTTCCTAGTTCATGCCAGCAGTGTTACCGCCATACCACCGTCTGCATACTTTCTTCCGTGAGTGCCGCTATCTGCACCACCCCTTTGTTTTTCCAACACTTTTTTCCTTTAACCTCTCCCCAACCCTGGAGAGTTCAGCTTATTTAAGTTCTGAGTGCTATAGAATGTGATTTATTTTTACACCTCTGGGTGATTAATGGTTTCAGTTTGTTTAAACCCAATGACTTTCCAAACTCTTTGTGACTGGGGCGGTGCAGTCTCCCACACCCAATGGTATAACAGCTGCCTTGTTCCTCCTAGACACATCTAAATGAGCAACATAGGCTGCACCGTAGTTTCTAAACATTAGCGACTGCACTGTAAACGGTAAAATGGAAGTTTCAGGTTTACAGAGTTTACAGATAAAGCCTTCAGTCAAAACGTGCGACTGCTAGGCTGCGTATGCAAAACCATGCAAAAATGTGATAGTTGTTGTTGTAGCACCATACTTGTAGCCTACAAAAAAAAAACTTGAAAGGGGACAAAGGCACAACCTTAATTGTGACATTACAGCACTGAATAAGATCAGTAAAAACAATCTAGCATCTGCCAGGACCAATTGGCCGCATTTAACCAAAGAGGGGGGATCATCTGTGTGTCTTGGGCACATGAAAGAACATGGACTGTCACACTGAGGATTATAAGAATGAGGGAGGCAAATGGAAGTTTCACGTAGGCAAGTAATGGAGAGATTCCCACGATAACCCTGTAAAGGTAAGGTTACATCGCTATATATGCCCCAGGGGGCACCTGAGCAGAAGCTTTGTCAAATCAAATCGCCGTCACTGCAAAGTATAAGACTCAGCACAACAACTAACTAGGGGTGCCTCGGAACAGGAAAAGCCTCCAACGTGGAAAAAACATGCAGCTGAGGAATAAGTTATTTGCATCGCTGCAGTCACTAATGCTTCTACCAGTTCTGTATATCCACGCCTGAGCGCTCTCTGCTCATACTCGTGTGCGTGATCTGCTAGTGCTACTCATTTCTGGTCGGCTGCCACATCGCTGTCCCTTCTCGGAGCTGTAACAATTACTCGGACAATCTCGATCTCATTGTAATACATATTACTATGACTAGGTGAATATTCTAAATCACAGACCTTACACGGTACAGGATATCTTGAGGATCCCCTCTAATGGTACCTCTTAAATTGCTCACATGTTGTCAATTGATTACCAAAACTATCATTTCCAGAAGATAGAGGCTATCAATAAGACTGGCACATCTAGTTTATTGAACAAGACATATAGGCGCTCTCAATTGTCGACCAATTAAGTGATTGTCACACAAATTGTTGCTGCCAACGATTGAGCGTGACAACTCCCTTTTTCCGTGCGTCTCGTTCAGTGTTTTGGGGAGTGCCCTGAGCTTGCCTTTTTGTGGTCCCCTTGGTTTGTAAGTCAGCCTGCGGCTCCAAACAATTGCTAAATAAGGCTTCTTGACCGCGCCAGTCAGGGCCACAGAAAATCTTGTGTAATTCCATCCAGCTTTAGGAGATAAACTGCTGCAACAGGCCAACAACCAACTCGTTCATGATTTCCTTTCTCAGCAGAACAATAGACTTTTTCTTTTTCTTTCTGAGCTTATGGATTTATTTGTGGCTGGCCGAGACCAGTCAGCAGCCGATCAGCCAAACAACCTGGCTGAAGGTCACCCCCCCTTGTAACCATTATAACCACTAGGAGAAAAAACACAAATGGCAAAAAAGCCCGAAACCACGCCTAGCTTAACAAAAAGGGAAACGACAATAAAAAGCATGAGGAAGAGAAACCCTATTAAAAGAAATAGTCATTTGCCAATGCATGGTGTAGCGATCAATTGGAGAGACAGGCTGGAAAAGAAGAAAAATTATGGGGGGCAACCAAATTGATGACGAAAGGGGAAAGTTGAGACTGAAAACGCCCAGGGCAAATGATGAAAGAAAGGGGGTAAACCTTGAACACGTAGATGCGCACATATTAACAAAGGGGTTAGGAAGACATGGTCGCCTAGTAATAAAGAGTGAAAGTGACGGGATGGAGGGTGCTACAGAACCTAAAAGCACTGAACATTAAATGCCCCCAGAAACGCGGCTGCATCAGTAGGTTACATGTACGAGTCCTTTGTTGTTGTCCACATTATTTTCACAGGTGGCAAGCAACTTTTAGAAATTTTTTGGGTATTGTTACTTCGTAAAATTTGGGTAATTTCATGTCAGAAATTTGGGTATATCTTGTCAGAAATTTGTGTATGGCCCTCAGCTAAGATATCTTTCTTAATTTACATGTATGACATTTTCCCGCTATCTTGAAAGCCTGGTACTTCATCCTCTGCAACTTTCAGTATTCTGTAGGTATGTTTGGCTCAAAATTCTTTGCTTGGCCTTTCTCGTTTACTATGCTGAGGGATTTTTGTAGTACCATTGTGGCCTTTTTCTCTTCTTTGCTTCAAAGGAGAAATTGATTGTCACTGCTTACAGTTTTCCCCATAAAAAAGGCTGGTTGTAGAAAGCACACAAAACTTCCAACCCCAACACTCAAACAACCACTTCAATGTTAACATTCACGCATTGATTGTAAATGTTCTATCAATCCAATCTCAATCTTAATTTAGTACTGGGTATTTGTAGAAATCAGCGAGGAGGATAATAGTCTGCATGAGACGCAGATAATGGTCCAGCAGCCTTAGTTCCTCCACCACCTCCACCGCCTTTTGTCACTCCGGTTCCTTCCCCTGCAGCATGAGGCAAGAAATGGAGACTGTAAAACAAAGGCAGCTGAACCAGCCTTTCTTTTGCTAATTCCCTGTGAATTATATTCCCCACGCTCATAGCTGCTCCGTGCTGTGTTTCTAAGCAAGCAGCTCATTTTTACCTGCTAGACTCATCGATGTGATACGGACAGGGGATTCAAGAGGTACCTGCACGGGTGGGCAGGTGTGTAAAGTGAATGAAACAAATTATTTCAAGCCCTTCCTATGTGCCGTGATTTTAGCGATAATTTTTGCTTAATTACAGAGGCATAGCAGGTACAATGAGGGAATCGAAAAGAAAAGCTGATGCTGTGACAGTGCTCTCATAATTGATAAGAAGCAGTGAACATTAATCCATTAATTACTCACCTCCTTCCTCCCCCTTGTTTCTGCTGCGTCTCTGGCGTCAATGTGTCCGGGTGCTGTTTCACCTCCTGGTATGTACACAATTTAAACCCGTGTGATGCTATAGCTTATGCTTATCTTTCTGAAAGCTTAACGGGAAGATTTAAATGCTGACAAATAAGAAAGAAAAGAGAGTACGAGTGCATTAGGGGAAATCATTTTCCGAATGCTGGATGATTGCAATATGCGTATTTGCCTCCCTCACTCCCTTGGCAAGGCAGCAGTATCTAATTGTTACGTATCCCCTCATTCCTCCCATGAATCATGATTGATCACAGTAGCCTGCTGAACTGTGTCCACAGTATAATTCTAGATAGCAACCAATAGCAACACTGCACAATCACAACATGACCACCACTTACCTATCTGTCCTCTCAGCTCATGTTTTGATAAATCCTCAGTCAGCTCGTATGGCTCCCTCAGTACATGCTGCTGGGCTCCTGCGTGTTGCAAACAATGCCTGTCAAATTATTGCAAACCTCGGCCATTAAACATCTAAGAGTCCCCCCTCCTACTCACGAAGCTGCATTTCAGCACCCTCAAGATCTGTGACATCCAAATCCTTTTGAGGAGCGCTCATCCTTTGTGTAAATTAAAGTTGCAATGCTATTTAACGATGCTTAATCATGATGCTTAAACCGAATAATTTGTTCGATTAATACAAGAAAGTAAGCTTTAAAACCAATATTCGCCATGACATAACACGTCGTAGATCTGTGCTTGCCGCTGCAAGAGGAGCCCTCATGACTGCAGGCGGAGCTACTTGTGAAGGAACAATTTTTGTTTATCTCAAGGGCGCAAATGCCGCTTCGATATCATTGCTGTGAAGTGCGTACATAGTTTACTAACGGCACTGAGTTGGTGTTCAGGAAAGAAAAACTACGCAGAGAAAACCACTCCCCACATTCAATAAGGAAAAAAAGCCGCTTTTTTGGATCCCAAGGGCGCAACTACCATCTGTGAAGTGCCGGCGTACTATAATTTACTAACGGCACTGAGTTGGTGTTGCTTCAGAAAAGAAAAACTACAGAGAACCACATTCAATAAGGAAAAAAGCCGCTTTGGTAGCGAGTACCGTAAAATTCCTTTACCAGCAGACAAAAAGGCCCAGTCAGAGAGGTCCCACAGAGTACCAGAAGGAGAAAAGAAATCACAAAGAGACTGGAGTATTAGCCTCGAGCAAGCAAGAGCACCAAGCGGTGGAGGTGTTTACTACTTATAAAAACGTTGCAACTTAAATATCAAGAACTGCCTATTTGGAATCGAACCAGCTTTCCTGCTGGCTGGTCACCGTTGGACACACCTCCAATCAGTTATACACTTTCACAAGGGGACGTGTGAGACTGTGAGACATTGTCTTACAATAACAGCTGTCATACACATGCCGATTACGAGTGAGCCCCCGTGCTCTGTCCAATCCGTTGGACGAGCTTGCAAGCCTGATCACTGGTTACAATTTTCTCTTGTGGTGCATGGACTACTCTGTCACATCTAATCACTGTCACAGTTAGTGACAAGACTCAGCACATCAACTAATTTCAATCTCCAATAAAGTGAATTAGACTTAATCACAACTGAAGAACCAACTAGCTCACTGTTTGCAACACGATTTGTCCTACCACCAAATGGCGTGACAAGAACCCAGTGCCATGTGCACAGGCGCGATGGCGGTCAAAAAATCGCTAAAAGAGCGGTTTTCATTGTGGCATTACAACTTGAAAACTATTAAGGGTCTACCTCAGATAATTTTTATCTTCTCAACAAAATAGAATCTGTTCAAACAGATGCCCAACATGGGCCTTTCTGTAGGGCTGCTACATACTTTCCTGGGTTCCTTCCTTACCAGAGCTCACGGTACACCTTTTGTGCGATCAAATGTTGCTGGCATCAATCAGCTGATCAGTAAGCAAGAAGTGACAGCCCGGTCAATGACAGCAACCTTCGGCGACAACGACTGTCCTCTCAGTTGTTTACTCAGCTCCTGGTTTGAGCTTGAAAACACAAATATATATATGCCCATCCTTCTCTACTTTGTTCGCCCCATTTCCATGAGTTGCATCATGTGCATTCGCCATGCTTTGCCTTCTCCTTTTGCCAATTGGCGTGCCTCCTCAGGGAGGTCACCTTTGATTTTCTTCTTGGGCACTCTGTCTCCCCTGCACGCAGTATATATAACATATAACACTCGCATTTACATGTGCTTAAGCTTAATTCTTGAACATATGCAGGAATTTCACCGCATTATGGCATCCGTGCGTCTGAATACAGGTCACTTGAGAACTATTGCATATACAAATCAGCATATATGAAAGAATACGTGTACCTGCTCAGGCTGTGCACCTGCTCAGGCTGTGCACCCGCTCAGGCTGTGCACCTGCTCAGACCCAGCTGCTGAAGTTGGTTGCCTGTCTTTGAGGCCAATACTTATTTACTGCACTGATTGATTGTGCCCTCACATACATCTTTATGCATGCGGCACACATTAGGCGCTTCTCTCCTATCAAATCCACTTTTATAAATCCTGCTACGCTACGCAGCTTCAGGCCAGTGGTGCCGCGCACACCCCATACATGCCTGAACACGCATTGCCTGAGCCAATTGAGAGGCAGGTTTGGAGCCATTATGCAAATCCCACTTGCCTGAGCCAGTTGAGAGACAGGTTTTTAGCCTTGGTTTGTTCGTTGACCGGCATGAGCTGCTGATGCTGCTGTTGCTGGTGAGGATGATGGTGCTCTTTATGATGGTGGCTCCCCCCGTTTTTCTGCAGTGCAGGCAGGCTACCAAACGTGCCCTGAGCAACAGCGCCAGACTGGGCGGACGAAACACCGAGCATGTGCTTGAGGGGGAGGATGGGGACGTCCACACGGGAGTCGCGTTTTCTAGTGCAGTTCTGAGCGTCAGGGGCAGAAAATGGAATACTGTTATTGGTTGGGGCACCCTCTGATTGCTCGCTCCAAGTACTGACTCTTTGTCCCAGGTTGTACTGCTGCTGCTGCTGCTGGTGATGATGATGTTCACTATAATGTCTGTACTTGTGACCTTGGCTGCGTCCCTCCTGGTGATGTTTAAGATGTTGGCCCTGATGCTGAAGTTGGGTGTGGTGCTGGTGCTGCTCATGCTGTTGGCCCTGGTGCTGCTGTTTGGGGTGTTGCTTGTGCTGGTGCTGTCGATCAAGTTGGCCCCGGTGCTGCTGGTGGGGGTGCTGCTCCTGCTGGTACGGCTGGTGCTGCTGTTTAGGGTGTTGCTTGTGCTGGTGCTGTCGATGAAGTTGGCCCTGGTGCTGCTGGAGCCAATGCTGGTGCGCTTTGTGCTGCTGGCGCTGCTGCTGCAAGCTCCTTTCCAGGTCCTGTACGGGGTGAGGGAAGGGCTGGTGTGCGGGGTGACCGCGGTGCTGCGTGATCTCCCCTGAAGTAGTTACCGCTTGAGGGTAGGAAGTGGGAGGGGGGTGGACGTTAGGGAGTGGGTACGAGGCATTGGGGTGGACCATGGAAAAAGGCAGGGGCAAATGACGGGAGGGGAGTGTTTCATCTGCCTGACCTCGGAGAAGCTGCTGCTGCCAGGACAGTACCTGGTCCTCTAAGCCAGTGCGTACTAACCAATCAGCATCTGTCCATAAGTGTTTGTGGGAGGGGATGTCGGGGGGGTGGGAGGGAGGGAGCATGCTGCCAAGGCTTGCGGTGAAGGCGGGTGGGCGGTTGGTGCCGTGGAACTGTGCATACAAAGGTTTGCAAAAAGGTCTGCACTTACTTGGCGTCCAGGACAGGCTAGCTGCTTCATAAAAGCAGATTGCTCAGCATAAGGATCGCACGTCGTGATCATCAAGTCATAGTATTTGGACTGAAACTACGAGATGTGCATGCCAGCAAGAGTCACATCAAGGTGATGAGAGACATATGAAATGAGAGTCACAGCAAGAGCCACATCAAGGTGATGAGAGATATAGTTCTCAATGAAGCTACGGTGATGCGCAAGTCAGAGACACGTGCTAGGAAAATAATGCGCTGTTTTGACACATTGCTTTGCAATTAATTAGGTGTCACGTGTGGCACGACCCAGAAGGTAGTAGCGACAATAATGGAGCAGGAGGACGAGGTTGGGCTGCACCAGCAGCTGATCAGGAGGTGTGCTTGCATGAACTCAGCACGGTTGATGGAACTTTGCAGACAGCTTTGGCAAGGACCGTACGTAAATGCAGCTAAGGCTTAAGCTCTAGGCAAGGCTAAAAGCGCCTACATAGGGTTGGCCAGAACCATATACATACGGTGTGTATATATAAGCAATTTTGGCAGGGAAATCACTAAGTATACGGTCATACACGATGCATATACATGGTGCTGGCCAACCCGACACATACACCAGGAAGATCTCATTAAGATACGACTCATGCACACACCATAACATGCGGATGCCTGGTGGAAGGGCAGCTGCATTGATAGCCAACGGCCAACGACACAAGCACAGCATACACACACACAATTGTAACCCGCAATGTTTTGTCACATAGGCGCAACATTATACTGCACCTTTGTGGTAGGGCAATAACAGCACCGCCTGCAACCCTTTCCTGAGACGCACTCAGCTTCTTTACACCCCACCACGCACTCACAAGCATGCACCATCACAATGCAGTTTGAATGGCAGAAGCCTAGGCAGTCCTGAGCCTCACCTGAGACACAAGCACCGCCAGCATTTTTCTAATACCCACCACGTACTCCCAATCATGCACACCACCACAGTGCAGCATGCACAACCACAAACATGCATACCACCACAGTGCACTCACAAACATGCATAACCACCACAGTGCACTCACAAACATGCACACCACTACAGTGCAGTTTCATGACAGCAGCAGGGTCAGTCTGAACCTCACCTGAGACGCAAGCACCGCCAGCACGTGGATAGATAGAGGGGGGGGAGCAGGAGGACGGATCCCCCGTGGAGTTTTGTGCTGCCGCTGTTCCTGCTGCTGTGGTTGTGTACTAAATCCGGGCTCAATGGCACTGGCAAACGGAGTGCCAGCCAGTGCTTCTTCTTGGTGGTACTGCTGCAGATCCTCTTCATCCATGTCCTCCCATTCCTCTTCTGTATCCCCCCCCTCCCCCTCCATCACCCTATTTGGCCCCTCCCACCCCTCCCAGCCTTGTCTCTCCATTTCCTTGGCCTGCTCTCCCCACTTCGGTAAACCAGCCATGGTTTGCAGCTCCCCTCCTGCAAACACACCTTGCTCCGGGTTTGCTGATCTGGCTGCATCAATCTGTGGTTCTGGACCCTGTTTAGGAGTGTTAGATTGCTGAGAGGAATGGGCACACTGCTGCTGCTGCTGCTGCTGCTGGTGTTGCGAATCAGGAGAGGGCAACAGCCTCCCTGGAAGTGAAGGGACGTCATATTTAGCACCACCTGTGTGCGGTGGTCCACCACTAAATGTGTGCGCGCGCGCTTTTTGTGTGTGTAAATGAGGAGGGAGGGGTGGAGTGGCACCACTCAAATTTAGTTAACCATGATGGCGTGTGCATGTATATGGGGAAGGAGTATGTACACCACCTGTGCGCATCATACCAAAGGCACGTGTGCGCACGTAGGATGCATGTTTGGGCACGAAACATGCACGTGGGTGTACGTGCAAATAAAAATCTTACTGCAAGCATCCGACGTGAGCACACGCCTGACGAGGGCCTCGCACCTGGTTGTGGAGATGCATGTAGACGTGCCATTGGCGTACCGTCTGCAAACAGCTGTGAGTTGAAGACAGAGTTGGGGATGAGGGTGTGTGCAGGGGGGCCAGGTCCTAGACGTACGAGCTGATCGGGGGCATTTACAGGCAGCCCAGGGAGGCTCCTCGTGAGGGGGGGTCGGGCTTGTTTGTCGAAGCGTGTGTGGTGGTCTGTGGTGGGAGGTCTGGGAGCTGAGGCTGATGGGGACACGGGGGCATCCTGGAAGCAAAATGCGTCAAAGTGTTGATGCATATACATGTGTGCGTACGCGTATGTGTGAATGTGAGAGAGGGTGCCTAGATGAGCAATGAGCTACTTCCAATTATGAAGTATGTAAGAAAAAAGTTACAATCATAAACAACGAGCAGTTCAGCCTCGCACTACTTTGGTGGTGGAGAAGTGAGGATGAAGAAGCTGCTGCCTGCAAGCAAGGTGCTTCAGTTGCCTGCTCCTGCAGTTTAAAAGCTTCCTCAAACTAGCACTACACAGAATACAGGGATTCACTTTAATAGGATCTACCGTTCTTGCCACACACACACATCTGTACCACACCCACGCTGACACATACACGCACACACAAAAACATACACGCACACACGCACACACACACACACACACACACAACTCACACACTACCTGCAAGCCCTGCTCCCAGCGCCCAATAGGCGTCCACCCTGGTTTAGGGAACAAAGTGGGGCAAGTGGCTGGGCGCAGCTTCTGGCTGCCCTCATCTGCTGGTGCTAGGAACCTGTACATGGTGCAAGAGTGGGCGTGAGTGAGTGGAGGCAGGTGACTGGTCTCAACTACTGGACCTCCTTGTCTGCAGGTGCCAGTACCATTTGCATTGTACAAGAGTGGGCGTGAGTGAGTGGAGGCAGGTGACTGGCCTCAATTACTGGCCCAGTACCCTCCTGCAGTCTAGGTGGTGTGAGTGTGTGAATGGAGACAGACTGATCGCTCAATCATACTGTAAAAAGAGCAAGGGTCGTTCACAAATGATAAAATATTCGCTTCTTTTACGTGTTCACTGTTTTGGCTTAGTAACCAAGGTCGCAGGCCTGGATTACAGCGAAGATGATCTTTATGTTTATCCATACATTGTCCACGGTCACGCAAGTCCCATGCTAAACAGGTTTCAGATTTTCCAGCGCGTGCAGAGGAGGAGAGTGAGCGCTGCAGGTGTGTTGGCTCTGTGCGCACGCATGATTTGGGCGCATGTGTATGATGGCTCGTCCTGCAACTAAAAGGCCAATCTTGAATGTGTAAAAAGGCAGGGACAGAGTGCGCAGGCGTTGCAGCTGGAGTAGCCTGTACGTATGCTTGTGTATGGTGTTGACAACACCAGCAAACTTGTGTGATCAAGCCTACCTGTGTGGGGCGGAAGGGAGCGAGGGCTGCAAGCAAATTGCCTCTGTATTTGTGTGCGCATGTGTACAGTGCTGGCATGTTCTAAATACGTGTGACCAAGCCCACCTGTGTGGAGAAGAAATGAGCGAGGGCTGCAGGTGTGGTGCCTCCGTGTGCATGCTGCATGTGTGCTCTGTGTGCGCACCACGCTGCGCACGCTGTTTGCTCAAACGAGAGCCTGGTGATCGGGAAGGCTGAGTGGTCCGGAGCTGGGGGGTGGGAACGAGGATGTGGGGAGGATGCATGTGTGTGGTTGCGGTTGGCACCGTGTGTGGGGTTGGTAGAAGAGTGTCTGGGCTGCTGGGCCTGGAGGGGCCTTGCTTGCGTGCAGTCAAGTCGGGGCTTGTGGTGGTGGTGTCCAGAGTGTGTGGCGATACTGTGTGTGCGCATGTGTGTATGTGTGAGTGTGTATGCGTCTGTGTGTGCGCGTGTGTGTATGTTTGTTTTGGAAGTGCTACTGTGCAAGGTAGGGGGCAAGCATAGGATCGCATGACGAGCTGTGACAGTCTGGTGTGGTTTAATTTGAGCAGCGTCCAATTGTATGGAGTTTGTGAAAGCAGGTCACTGCTGCACTCTGGGCTTTCCTTAATGCCATTACAACTGCTGTCCAACGAGGAGCGCTTGGGCAAAAGAAAATGTTCATGAGCTCTTCTCATTCCTTAATGCCATTACAACTACTGTCCAATAGAAAGTGCTTAGGGAATTTGATATGTTTAATGCCTATACACGAAACGATGGGTGTGGTAATCACAATTTACTGTTGCATTTTTGACACTCCTAGCACCCTGACAGGTCGTCCCTACGGCTGGCCTACCTGTACATGGACAGTTCTGCGCCAAAAACTTTGCACAACCCTTCCTCTCCCATTCCTTGACCGTTTCTGACAAAAAAAGTTACGACGGAAAGCTTGAGTTTCTTTTATAATAAGGCTGTGACCAGCGGGAAGTATGAGCAGCAACAAAACGACACTGCTCCTCACAGGAGCTATCATTTGGCGCCAGCCTTGGTGCAATGTAAAGCTTACACATGCCTGCCACTTAACACCTAATTTCGTATCAACACTCGCACACACACTGTGAGGTCACCCTCCCACAGCATCAACCACCCAGACCTACTGCACCATTTTTGACACAACATTACTGCAGCACAATGCAAACAGCTTATATGCTGGAGCATAGATGAATTGGAGCAAGTTTTGTGATTGCCTCCTTTTCCCTGCCAATTTGCGGCAAATTGGGTGCAAAACTGGCGTAGAGCCACATTGCCCCCACCCTGACTGCCAGTTTCTGTGCTGTAAGGCTCAAATATTGTCATGAACGTGTCTGTACAGCTTGGGGGAGGCAATGGGGTCCATTCAATAGGCAAGAAATTGAACGACACGGTCTAGGGTTTGTCACCTGTGGGAACAACCTCTACTTGATTTATCCATACCGGCACCCTCACACTCATATACACACACACAATCATACACAAAACAATCACCACTCATACACAAAACACTCAACACTCAACACTCACCACACACATGCACACACCAGCACCAACGGTAGGACTCATGCGCACACACACACACACACACACACACACACACACACACACACACACACACACACACACACACACACAACACATGCATACACACAACAGCACCAACCTGCAGTAGGGCTCATGCACACACACAGACATACACATACACCAGCACCCACCTGTGGTGGGGCTCATGCTACCCTCAGGGCTTCCAAACGCAGGGCTCCTGGTACTTGTGCAAGAGGAAGAGCCGGCACCTCCTGCCCAATAAAGTAGAAGACATAATGTTGCGTAACTTGAACAGTTGAGCAAAAGCATAGTCATGGCACACTCAAGTATAACACACACATGCACAAAGTCATGTGCACACACGCACGCACGCAAGCATGCATGCACACACACACACACACACACACACACACACACACACACACACCAATGCACAAACACACACATTCGCACATACACACACACGCGCGCACACATTAATGGACAAACACACGCATGCACACACATGGACATACACACACACACATGGACACACACACTCACACACCTGGATACACCGGTAGCGACCACCTCTCTGCGTCCTCTGCACTCAACCCTGCCCTCAAGCTTGCGCTGGGCAAGAGCAAGTGAGGCACCAGCGCGTGGCTGTCCCCTTGCACGCCCGTGATGGCATGTTCAGGGCCTGCTGTCACGGCCACTGTTGAGGAGACTGAGTGTGCATCAATCGCGTGCCCTTCTTGGCGTCCTGATGGTGAATGCTGTTGCTGTTGCTGCTGCTGCTGTGTAGCATGGCTTTTGGGCCTCAGAGAAACAGCAGAAGGGGGAGACGTGCCGGTCAGGCGACCGCTCGGCTGAGGGGCAGGGTTTGCTGTCCCAGGCAATGGCTTGGTACTCAGCTGTGGGTGTTGATGTGTGTGAGGGATAACAGCAGAGCTGCCTGGGAGTCTGGGAGTTACATCAGGTGTGGTCAGAGAGTGAGGCGTGAATCTACGTGCTGCTGCTGCTGCTGTTGCCGTAGCTGCTGTTGCTGCTGTTGCTGCTGTTGCTGTTGTCTCTGTGGTGTGGGTCTGGGTGCTGGCAACACGAGGGGTGTGTGTGCCACCGCCTTGGTGCGAGAAAATAGAGGGCAGGGCGTGCATGGTCGGTTGGGCCGCCTGTAAGAAACGGGCATGCGCATTTGACAGCTGCCGACAGCTGGTGCTTTTCTCCTCCCTGAGGGTCAACCTTTTACCACCAGCACCAGCACCAGCACCAGCACCAGCACCAGCACCAGCACCAGCACCAGCACCAGCACCAGCACCTGAAGCATCGCCGCCCATCTGTTGGGTCTGCGCAGTGCCACACAGCCGCGCTTGAGCTGCAAGACCAGAGGTGCTGACGACGGATTGAAGGGTTTGCTGCTGTCTGACGGAGCGGCCGGTGGACCAGCCACTGGGTTGCTCGGACAAGTGCCTGGGGGTTGATATGTGTGAACACTGCATTTCAATGACGAGTGCATCTGCACAACTACATGCACACATCCTTTGAACGATACAGCTGTTGAGAGGCCTGACTGCTGAGCTGCCCAGATACGCGCCTAGCACCGGAGGTGTGTGTGAACAAGTGAAAAGCGCATGTGTCCAATTATAGGCACGTGTTCTGCTTCGTGGCAGAGGAACAAGGGACCAGTTGCTGGGCTGCTCAAGTGGGCTTTTCTGAGATAGGTAAGCGCCTGGTGCTCACAATGTAGAAACATTGCGAGGTAATGACTGGTGTATATGCTCAGTCACGTGCACATGTCCACTAAGTGATCAAGTAATAAGAGATCCAATCGCTGAGTTGCTCAGATGTGTTTCTGAAGTTTAGAGTGCGATGATGTAGTGAACACATATTTGCACACCTGTTTCCCAGCTACGTGCACGCTATACTGCTTTTGGCTATACAGGTCAGCGTGATGTGTTGAAGCACACGCACGCAAGCACAGGCGTACACAGAGTAAACTCACAAGCATAGTGTGTCCTTACATACGCACCTACACAAAGCCACCTGCCCATTTGTGCTCCCCTTTTTAAGGTGACTCTGCTGCCTCTGCTTGTATGGAGAAATCTGCTGCAGCTGATGGTGCTCCTGTTGCTGCTGCTGTTGCCTCCTGGCAGAGTTAGCCAGCACCGCTGCTTGGGCAACGACATCCAGCATCGTGGCGTTTGCCCCGAGATCTGGAGAGGGTAACCTTCCCCAGCTTGTGCCTGCGCGCACAAGTGGTGGTGTGTGTGTTTGTGTGTGTGTGTGTGTGTGTGTGTATGTGTGTGGAGAGGGGGGGATTGTGTGTGTGCGTGTGTGTGTGTGTAGGGGGAGTTGTGAGTGCTAGTGTGCGTGTTTGTGTATGTGTATGTGTGCTTTGTGTTGGAAGTGAGCAAGTAGCAACAGCTCTCCTTCACCGGTTGACATCTAAGTAAATGAAGAAGTGTTCATGGCAGAAAGCTGCGCTTTACGCGATGAGCACACATACACACAAGTGCATATATTGAAAGAAAGTGTAAGGTCGACTGCATTTGGCAGACAGGCGCTTACAGCAACAAATGTGTATTTTCTAAATGCGATTATTATCATTTTGCTTCTTGCCCGGACCACATGCTAAAGCACTTTTGCCCATGCTTGCCTTAATGCAAGCACATTTGCAGCGCGTCATGTGGGACGTGTTCCCACTACGTAGTACATTTTTTACGGCTCGTTCAGAGGCAGGAGAAAAACACATATAATATAAATCATAAGCATGCACTTTTGTGCAAAAGAGCATCACAAAAGTCAATCGCATGCAAGAACTGGAGTTCTTCTGCAAGCAGAGAACTCAGCAGTTCTTAGGCTCTTTCCTTTATTGCTCACAATGAGCGCACGCACCCATGTAGGTTGTGTTCTACTCATATACATATAATGTGCAGTATGCATAGAAGTAGAAGGTTGGCCAGAACCATATATGCATACGGTGTATACACGGTAATTTCGCAGGGAAATCACCAAATATACGGTGTATATATACGGTTCTGTCCAAACCTACTCACAAGGAAACAGGACACCTTCCCTGGTAGATTTCGGTGACACTAAAGATGCTCCACTCATACACACTGTGCAGTACGCGCAAACGACTACACTACAGCGCACCTTCCGTGGTGGAGTTTGGTGACACTGACGAGTCACCTTGACCAGCAAGACGCGCTGCAGACAGGACCTTCATTGTTCTTGTCCTGTCATTGTGAGAGCACAACGTGAGGTAACGGCACAGTTTTATTTAGCGGTTACTTTATTTAGCGGTTGATGTGTGTGTGGTGCTGCAGGTTTGGAGCAGCACTCAGCATCATGTGTGCATGGCTGCACATGCAAGTGCACAAGTCGGGGAGGTTTGCTGTTGAGTGAGCGTGTGGAAACGTGTGCGTGTGTATGTGTGTATGTGTTTATGTATATATCTATGTGTGTGTATGCATATTTCTATGAATGCATATGTCTATGTGTGTGTTTATGTATATGTCTATGAGTGTGTTTGCACGTGAGGGCAATGAACAAAACCACCGACTTAGCTTAACAGCTAAGTTTCAGTTCAGCATATGAGTGCAAGAGTAAGAGGCCTTGCAATTAAGCAAAGGTGCATGGCCGTTAGTTAAGGCCCAGCACCGTGAAAATTCTTACCTGAAAGTAGCCTGGCCTCCTGGCAAGGACTGCCGGGCCCTGCACGTGATCAGAATAAAACCGCCTTTTTTTAATCAGGGCTTTGAGGGTGTTAACCCTCCTGCTTTTTTTCTACCAGACGCTCATCTGATTTACACCTGTTGCATTAAAATTTATAAAAAACCGGTTTGTTGCCACAGATGCTGCACATGAGTATAATACATAATAAATAACCCTGTTTTGTTATTGGGGAGGTTTACCGATGTGTATGCTGCGGGCTATTTCAGTGCCTCCCGCTAACATCAGTACGCATTGTGTGATAGGATGTGAGCCGCCGTGTAAGCTGCAGATGGCTAAACGAAACCAAATTGATCAGCGTATTCTGTATGACAGGCAAGGAGCGAGGGTGGATGCGGTCAGGCGCCTGGGCATGATTGCACGTGAGCGGAGTGTGAGCAATTTCACTCAATGGCAGCAATGAGCAGGTGAGCAGTTTCAGGTGCACGAGGTGAGGTTAGCTGAGGCAAAAAATGCCACACAAGCATGTGTGGATGAAGCAGGCGATGTCCCTTCCAACAACTGGCAGACCATACAAGCGGAACATTTGCACTTGATGCAGCTTAGGAGGTGGAGTGCGGTGGAGGAGCTTTACGGTACTCGTTACCAAAGTGGCTCCTTTTCCTTATTTAATGTGGGGAGTGGTTTTCACTGCCTGCGTAGTTTTTTCCTTTTTTCTTCTTCTTTCCAGCTTAGGCTTGAGTGCACGTCAGGATGACCTTGTTCCTTAACGCACGCCGGCTCATTCCAGCGTAAACCGTTTTTTTTCTACACACCTGAAGGAAGCAGGCTGGCCACCTGGCAACGTTTGCCTGACCGCCCTGCGAAAGGATAGACCCTGTCGGTAAGAAGATTCGCCTTGGTTGCTGGAACCCTTTTCCCTGATGCTACCCCCCCCGCCGAGGTCTCCGGCACTGTTGCTGCCTCTATGGGCATCGGTTCCAGCCACGTTCTTCCTGTTTACAGCAAGCAAAGACAGGAGCAGCTGAATGTCACAATTCTGCGTCAAAAATGTAGCAATTCTGCGTCAATCTTCAATAAGTAACGGAGCAAAAAGATTTGTCGAGGTAGGTCAGTGGCATCACGGATGCGGTAGTGCAATCACGGCCATTTCATACAACAATTAGGATCTGAGGTGACAAAGTCAGTGCTTTTTCAATGGGTGGGAGCTGCATGTGTCATCCAGTAAGAGGGTAAAAAATAACCAAACAAATGTACGAACAAGATAGGAGAACGTGGCAGGCCACCAAGCCAGGGTGGCTACGTCTGGGATATACAAGTACGACACACACAGAGACTGTGTCTGGGATATACATGTATGACACACACAAACAGTGACTGCGTCTGGGATATACATGTACGACACACACAAACAGTGACTGCGTCTGGGATATACTTGTGCGATACACACAGAGACTGCGTCTAGGATATACGAGTACAACACACACATACAGTGACTGCGTTTGGGATATACACGTACGACGTGCGGCATACACAGTGACTGCGTCTGGGATACATGTGTATAACACACACATACAGTGACTGCGTCTGGGATATACAACACAAACAGATACGATCAGTGTAACACCCATATATACACAATAGCAGCTCGCTTCTTATAACCATAGTGCAAACAAATGATTGCCTTAATGGTGCATATCTCCAAAACCACGGCAACAGTTACGACCAATGGAGTACAGCAGAAAAGAAACACTCAGGAACGCCAGCTGTCTGTCTGTTACACATTATTTCAACCTTCATCAGGTATTTGTTTTACATCAGAACTGTCATGTACACCTCACATCAGAATAGTCATGTACACCTCACATCAGAACAGTCATGTACACCTCACACACTCCTCTGTGTGCACCTTCATCGCTATGTAAACCTCACATCAAAACAGTCGTGTACACCTCACACACTCCTCTATGTACACCTCACGTCAGAACAGGCATGTACACCTCACACACTCCTCTATGTGCACCTCATCGCTATGTTCACCTCACGTCAGAACAGTCATGTGCACCTTCATCACTATGTACACCTCACATCAAAACAGTCATGTCCACCACACACACTCCTCTTCCCCAAGCGTTGATTTGATGTGATTGCTCATTCTGCAATGAACCAGTGAGGTTCCAGAGATAATAGGAAAGCTGGTGTGTCGCACAATATATAATAAATATATATATCTCAAAATGCCCCTTCCGTTTTTGCAAACTACAAAAAGCTGGTGTGTTGCATCATATTACGTATTACATAAATCTCAAAATGCCCCTACCGCTGCTGCAAATTATAGTAGCCCGTTACACCTCAAACGCTCCTGTGGAACCACAATTTGCATTGATGCGGTTGCCTAATGCACATCACACTGAAGAAACGGGGTGCCAGAAACATCAGGAAACTGGCGTGCCTCCTCGTGCTATGCATGAATGACATGCCTTAAATGTGCAAGATCAAAACAATTATGTGCTTACCTTTCACGCTCCTCTTTTCCAATGGTGGCATCGATGTGGTGTCCCATTGATCTGAACCGACGAGGTGCACGGCTCCACTGGGTTTTGCGCGAGCCCAAGTCTTCGGGCTGCCCAGACAGCGTATGCTGCTTTTGAAGTTTGAGCGGTCGCTTTGATATCTGTGAATGCGGACATGCATGTTAGTTTGCATCAGGTACGATGCCGCCTTTGAAGCTCGATGGTACCTTCAATTGAGCCAGCGCACGTGCATACTAACAACGCCACAATATGAAAGTACTGACACCAATTGAGCCAGCGCACGTGCATACTAACAACGCCACAATGTGACAGTACTGACACTATGGGATTTCATTAGCACAAACAAGAATAGGTTAAGTTCCATTTGGCACTCAACTCACTTGTTTAGGTAGGAACAATTATTTACATTGCACGCAATTCATGGGCTAGCACAGAGACATGTGTGGGGTTGGTCAAAGCCATACGTCAATAGATGGTCAGCCTCATATGCATGTTTATGTGAAAGTATGTGTTTTGAAAGAGAGGTGCTCATGCAGTGGAAGTCTTACTGGTGGGTGGGTGTGCACTCATGTACGTGTATGTAGGGTTGGCCAGAACTATATTATATATATACGGTGTATATATGGTATTTTTGGCAGGGTAATCACCAAATGTGCGGTCATATACAGTGCATGTATACATACGGTTGTGGTCAGCCCTGGACATGTTCCCCTAGTGTGTGCAAACACGTTTGCAGACTCAATTGCATGTCCGTACTCCCAATTGCATATTTGCACACTTGCGGTCAAGCACACACACACACACACACACACACACACATTGCAGTAGAAGCTCATATCTGCGGGCACGCATGCACTAGGTTTGACTTCTCTGCAAGCGTCTGCAAGCCATGCATGCGCTAGACAGGTATGTACATACAGTGCGCAAACCACAGAACATCATGCTTTTGAGCATGGAATAGCATTCGTGCAATGTGCTAGCTACAAGCATGCACACGTTTGTGCACAAGTCTGGCTATAGATGTATGCCACTTATATAGGTACCAAACAAGGAATTGACGATACTATAACTTTGAGGATTGAAGCAGCACAACAGCACAACACAACCAAAGCTGTTGGCAACTTGACCCTTATCATTACGGAATAAAATATTCTTATGTGTGCAACAATGCAGTGCATCACAGTTCTGATGCAGGATCGATGCTTGTGCAAACTATGCCCGCTCACGCACCTCTACGCCCCGCTGTGCTGGAATAGAGGGGCGGCGTTTGAACGAGCCCCTACAGGATATCAGACAAGCAGTGAGGGCAGAGGGGATGTTTCTCGGTGCTTAATTGGTTCTCCCAGTATAGGCCAACCCCCCAGCGGTTAGCAGTCCTCAC
>Ga0307947_1000451_pt1 | contig 28746 bp, 35 predicted proteins | sample OrgLakmetagen232_FD_201840 | JGI IMG/M metagenome (GOLD analysis project Ga0307947, IMG submission 201840) | Saline water microbial communities from Organic Lake, Antarctica - #232 | ecosystem: Environmental > Aquatic > Non-marine Saline and Alkaline > Saline | place: Antarctica: Organic Lake...
GAGAGAGAGAGGGAGAGAGAGGGAGAGAGAGAGGGAGAGGGAGAGGGAGGGAGAGAGAGAGAGAGAGAGAGAGAGAGAGAGGTAGGGAGGGAGGGAGGAAGGGAGGGTGATAAAGAGATAAATAATATATACAAGTATTGGTTTTCCTGGGGAATATAGCACAGATTTTGCCCACGATGGGATAGTATATGGCTCTGTGCTGTATGCAGTACATCAAGTTTAGCCTGCGTAACTGCTACGCAAAAGTATGCATCAGTCCTGGCGCTTTTTAAGAAACAGACAGGCAGAGGAAGTCATTTAGCGCCTAAAATGGTCAATGGTATGGTGCAGATGCAAGGTACAAGCTAGAGTGAGACGATGGGATTGAGAGGAGCGAGACCATAGCCAGGCACAAGTCAAAGGCACAAATGTACGTTCATACACAACAGCCCTTCACGTGCATACAGGAGGAGCAGGCAGATGCAGACGCCGTGGCAGGGGATGGGGTGGGAATGCGGGAGTACATGGATGCTGAGTTAGAGGCGGCGGCACAGGCAGCATTGGACAGCGCAGGGGGCATGAAGGCAACGGCAGCTGTGCGCCAACTTGAGGAGGCGTTGTATGACATGCACAACCCAAGGGGGCGTGCACAGCACCATGTGCACAGCATCGGGGCAGGCCTTGGGGCAGGCCTTGGGAAGCAGCAGCAGTGTCTGCAGCCAGGGGTGCAGCCCATAAGTCAGGTATGTAAGCATGCATTTGGAGCAAGCATGATCCAATAACTTGATGCCGGGTGCGCATTTATTCTTGAAATACTGTTCCTGAAAGTAGACCGATCACGCATGCTCAGGCAGGATCTCATTGGTGATGGTGACTACAAGCACTGCTGCTAGCGCTTGAGGCTTTGTGCAAGCAGGCACACATCCAAAATGCCCAAGCTTAGACAAGCCTGCTTATACACGCATATGCACACACATACAAACCTACACACAGGGTGGAAGGCAGAGTAGCCTCCGGGGTCCGTCACGAGCCGCAGGTCAGACTCAGCTTGTATAGTATGCCAGAAATTTAGGGCCCTGAATGTGTGCGCGTGTGTGTGTGTCACCTGCTCGAGTTGTCTGATTACTTGTCCTCAGGAGGTCAGACAGTTGTACAGGTCTGTGTAGGTGTTCCCCCTGTGACAGTGAGCAAAGCTCTCCCTAGCTATCCAACCTCTGTTCTCCAACTGACACAACAATGCAGCTGCTCCCCGTCGTAAACTGGTCGGCCCCAAGCACCTCGTCCCCCTGCCTGCTGGCACCACCACACGCAAGGCAGATCACTCCTACTATAGCAGCAAGGGAGCCGGGGGAGGGGGGCATCACGTGGGACGTCACAGTTTCAGTGGAATGGGGTCTGGTACCGGCACCAGGTGAGGGTTGTGCTGCAGAGCTGCCTTTCTTTGTAGGTGCCTTTATATTTTCTTTTTTTGCTGTGCTGGAAATCATGCTTTGTTATTGCTTCAGCCCCTGTAAGCAGGGGAGCAGCGACACACCTTTTGGCAGTCGTGATCTTTCAGCTTATGAGGACTTGAGACCTGGCTGGGCAGACTCAATGAATAATGTGTCAGGCCAAAGAAAGTCTATTTTTGCTTGCCACCGTTTCTGTGCCACTCTACCTTGAACAGGTGGGGTGGAGTGGAAAGGGGTGCAGCTCTTCCTCCTCGACCTCGAACAGCAGCTGCACAACAGCCCATGCGCAGGTGTGTGCATGCACCTGTTGATGATTGTTACGCCGATCTAATCAAGATCTAAGGGTTACAGGCTCGATCCTGACTCTTTTTGATTCGAATCGTGAGCCACCCTCCGAATCATCCCACAACTTTAAGGATCCTGGTAGTTTTCAAAATAGCAAAGCAGCACCTACATAACGGCTGCCGTAACCGTGCGGGGTAAAATGAGAAACATTGTGTGACACTGTGTACAGCTGGAACTTCTGTTTGCATCACGGCTACCCCCTAACTTGACGCGTGAATCGAATCCGCAGGGGTAGCAGCAGAGATCCATGTGGGCAGGGCGGTGCTACGCCAGGTGGCAAGGCAGAAGGTGACGGGGGGTATGGTCACGGTTATGGCGTGTATGATGATGTGGTGGGACAGGGGCTTGGGCAGCCAGAGGATGGGGGGAGTGAGAGGGAATATGCTGGTAGTGAGGCCTCTTCTGTACCCCCAATGGAGGTGCCTCCCATGCTACGTGCATTGCTCAAGCACACAGCATTGTCTGCTGCTATGAAGGCTCAAGAGATGAGTGGGGGGGGGTGGGGGGGGCCAGGAGGGGACACACGTGGGCATGCAGCGTATGCAGCATACAGAGATGCGAGTAGCATACCCCCTCTGTCTCTGGGCAAGGGCATTCCTCAGAGAGCATCTCCTCCACCAAAGCGTACACGCACTGCACTGTCCTTCTCTTCAAAGCAGCAGAGTCAGCAGCAGCAGCAGCAGCAGCAGCAGCTCGAAAATTACTACTCAGGCCAAGATCAGGGCATGTCCCCTTGGCCACACCAAGTGCCACACGAGCTGTTGCCCCCTGTGAAGCCCTCTCAACAACTTCATCTGCCTCGTTGGGATCATCATCAGCAGCAGCAGCAGCAGCAGCAACAGCAGCAGCAAGGCCAGGGGAATGGCGGTGCGGGCAACTTCCAGCAGTCGTCCGTGATGATGTGGGAGATGCTGAACCTGGTGACGATGCGCAGTGTGATGAGCTCGGCACTGGGTGCCATGCAGAACCAGATGACAGGTACGTCAAAAAGTTATTTTTGGGCCAGAGCCATATGCACAAACACACCTTTGATTAGACCGTGTGCTCCCTGCCAAAGCTTATCGTGTGGGTGTTTGCACCGTGTATAGTGTATTTTTGGACATCTGGAGCCTAGGTATGCAGCATTGGCCAGTTTTGTGGCATCCAAAATGAAAAAGCAACGCTTGGTTGACTGTGTGTGGACGGCCATTGTCCATGGGATGCATCCCCTAAATAACTAACAGGGGAACTAACTGTAAGACAAATCACAGCTGTAATGGCAAAGATAATGTCAAGAGTAACTACCTATAGAACGTGCCTAAACGTAACAACTGAGAAAGTGTACTCCTGCATGTGCGTTAAATGCAAGTTAAATGTCCACATGTCCACCTACGGCTAAATGCACAGGTGTGGCAAACCAGCTAGTGGCCCAAGCAGTGGCCCCCGCAGCCCAGCTAGCAAACGGGTTGGGAACCATGGGATTTGGGGGCCTGGTTACACCAAGCATGCAGCAGCAGCAGCTGCTGCTGCAAGCAATGATGGGGGCAGGAGGGGGCATGGGGGGAAAGCCGATGGGGGCAGGAGGGGGCGCAGGACAGCAGGATACCACCGCAGCAGCCATGATGGCTGCCTTGCAGGCACAGCTGTCTGGTTTGCAGCCGTCACAGCCGCAAGGAGAGAAGGGTGCGCAGCAAGGGGGGGGGCTCGATGCTTCAGCGGTGCTGTCTTTGGTGCAGCAGCTCATGCAGCAGCAGCAGCAGCAGCAGCAGCAGGGCCAGCAGCAGCAAGAAGGGGATGGGGGCCACCCCCTGCACAAGAGCAAGAGCGATGGAGGGTACCTTGCAAAGGAGGAGGGTGGCAAGCAGGTGATTTCACGCACTGTGTGTATTGAAAATTGAGAATGTCATTGGACGCCTTATGGGATGTGTCCTGCTGTCCCTTCCTAAGAAGGCAAACGTTAAAATCCAATGGTGAAATCTGTTTGAAAGGTGTCTGATACCGATCACTGGCACACATGCAGCTGACTGACATTACATCTGAGCTCGACAAAAGCAAGATGCTTTCTGCATGGGTGCAGGAAATTTACATACATACATACACACCTGCACACAAGGCACTGAACATGCCAAAAACCAAGTAAACCCGACGTCCAACCTGTTTGCAAATTCCACACCTTTTTGCAGCCGCCTCAGCCCCCTGGACGTCCTCCTTTCCTACAACCCAGGGCTAATACTTCACGCGAACCCCCTCCCCCATCCAAGGACGACCCTGCCAGGCCAATGCCTCCTGCTGTTCAGGCGGCACATGCGCGCGGGGGCCCTACACAAGTGGGTTGGCATTCGCTTTTCATCAAGTGTGGAAACCATTTAAGTCTGCTGGAATATTTTGTGCACTTACTCAAGGCTCCAAAACCTGTGTTAACACTCGTCAGGGTACCATCAAAAAAGTAGTGTGCCTGTATACTGAGCTTTCTGTGACTTATCATATGCTGCATGCTGCCGGTCGTTCAAGTGGTACGTATATAATCAGCAGACTTTTCAAGATCAGATCACAACAAAGACATTTGCAGGAAGGGCCCAGGAAGGCTGAGTGAGTTTATTGTGTTAGGAGTAGCTTATGCTTTTGTGCAAGGGTTTGATAATAGCTGTGATTGGTGGGTGCTTTTTTGCATAAAGGACACCCCTTGGTCCAAATGAAGCATGCAGCCACACGTGCTTTTGCTCCTTCTGTACAATTGCACATACGCGCTACAGTGATGGAGGGATAGCATGCATTGCTCCTCTGGCACCCATACACATCTCGGTAGGCCTGAAAAGACAGTTAGCACTTGCACCTTGATGCTTTGTCAACCCAATTTTCTACATCAAATGCACCTGTGCATTGGTCTCAGGTGTGGGTGGGTGCACAGGAGCCTCAGCACCAGCCCCAAGCAGCTGCCTCACCCATAGCCAGCAATAGCACATCCACTTCTCGCAGGTACGCGGGGTTAGACACAATAGAAATGATGCTCAGCTCAGATAATGTAGATTTTGTATACTGCAGGGGCGACATGCTTAAGTTTGCAGGGTTGCAGATCACAATGGATCAAGAACAGGAGCAAATGCCCATACTTTAGTCTTACCGCTGCCAGAACTTTGAGTAGGTCCGCCCAGCATCTCTGGCTTGCCTGCTTGTATGCACGTGTATGGGTGAATTCCCCTGTCTTCTTTCCGACCAGACATAGATCTTCAACGCAGCTTGTGTTTTTACGTTAATTAATGGCTTGTATCGCTGAGCTCAGGTGAAATGATCTTTAATTTATTTACAAGTATGCTGCAATTGCACTTGCTGACAAACAAATGAGCTACAAAGCAACATGAAAAACGAGGTTCTTGCCGTGCGACAAAATGCTGTTTCACTCCAGCACTCTCGCGCTTAGTCTGTTTTGTGAAATTCCTTGGCAATACATCCCTGTCTACTGCACCTCACAAACAAACAAAAAAGCAAAGCACGACTTGCCATCCCCTTACAGCTCGGAAGCGGCTGTGCGCCCTGGACGTGGGTCTAGCAGCAGCGCGAAAAGCATACCTGATGAAGGCTTTGGCTATGACCCCCCTGGTTATGATGGCAAGCCTCAGGACAAGCCGGTGAGTTTTTGCAGCTCGTTGTCCTGGGTACTAAAGCCTGGCTTGATGCAGCTTCTCGTGTTGAATGATTACATATATTTGTGGTTTTGGTACAAGTATTCCATTTGCGTGTGCTCCTCTGTGTTAGCCTGGATTTATCTTCTGGGCGACAAACACTGCAAACCATGTGCATGTTCCTGTGTAGGGAAAGGGCCATCCGATGTGTTAGCCTCAAATCCAATGCATTAACTACCCCGCTAAAAACTCGCTTTAAATCGTTCAGCCTGTACCTTAAAATTGTTCACCAATATTGCCTGTTAGATGTTACACTTTGGACCCTGTGTTCTTTTCATTGCTATTAGGTGTCACCGCTTCCGGGTGGATGGTACCGGAGCAGGCCAGGGAGCGCAGAGAGACAGCCGTCCAGCACTTACGATGATGTAGGTAGAAGCTGTTGATCTGTTGTTTGAGTCCTCAACTGCTCTCTAGCTGCTGTAGTGTAGATCTGTGAAGATTGTGTTTGCATGCTGCCCTCAGAAGTCTGCCTAATAGCTGACACAAAGCATGTGGAAATGCTGAGTAGTGTTAGTGATGCTGCACCCAAGCATTTTTTTGCTTTGCTTCACAAATGAGTCTTGCAGCATAGAAACACAGCGAGACAGGAACACAAGGTCCAATGCGTGCTTTATTGTCTGGAACAGGACTTTGATGGTGGGTCTGAGGCGCACAGCATCCCTAGCCCCCACCCGACAGGCCCAGCTAGTCATCCCCCACACAAGCAGCAAGGGCACCGATCCTCCTCACATCCCCATTCCTCACATTCTCCCCAGTACCAGCACCTGCCCAAAAACAAGCCTGGTAATGGGGAGTCGGCGACGTTGGCGTGGACAGACAGTATGGGCAGGAGTGGACTGGAGGAGATCCCAGAGGAGGATGTGCCTGAGGAGGGTGACCTTGTACAGGTGTGTTGATTTAAAACCGTGTGCAAGAACTTTGCCTGACAAAGGTGCTTTATAGAGTGTCTTTTGTTGCTGTCACACACATCAGGAATATGTCATTCCAGGGGGATTAATGTACAATAGTGGTGAATTGGTTGATATAAGATTTGTGCGTAGGGTGACATGTCACATGGGACTGGTAGGGAGGAGGCTTGAAGGCGGAAGACTTAGTGAAGTGTACAAAACATCTTCCCATGCCCTCATGTTTTCTGTGCTTTGCCTGCAGGAGCACGTCTCTGCTTCAAGCAGTGCAGAGAGCCGCCGCCAGAAGGCTGCTGCTGCAGCAGCAGCAGCAGCAGCGGTGCAGGAGCGTGCACGGCGGAACACAGACTCAGTTAGCGAAGCAGCTAGTAGCAATGGTGGAAGCCAGCAACGACATCAGGCTCAACCTCCAAAGCCCCAGCAGCAGCAGCAGCAGCAGGTAGATCGATGGACAAACAGAGGTGGTGAAGACAGCGATGCCTCTTACTCCATCAGTGAGAGCATGATGACCGCCTCCAGCCATCAAGCCAGCAGCAACGAGGGTAGCCAGAAGGGAGGTGGCAAAGGAGGCACACAGTCTAGGCGGCTGCCACAGAAGCAAGTCAGTGGGTTGCGTTGTCGTGTCGGATCGATGCTTGCAAAACTACGAGCCTAGGTGATGATCCTCTTTGGTCGACATGTATGGTCTGTGCTTGTAGCTTTCCTCTCCTTTCATGTGTTTCCTTATTGGCTTGGTCACATTGGGTTGTCTGATTGTGAGGAAAATAGAGGTAGATCAACTAGTTAGCGTACTCATGCCTGGTCTTCATACTCATTAACATACCTGCCTGTGTTATGGCAAGAGAAGTAAGACAACTGCCTTTTACATTCACCCCTGCAGGTCAGCTTCAGTGAGTCAAAAGAGCAGAGACCAGCGCAGCAAAAAGCACAGCAGGAAGAACAACAGGCGGGTGCGCCCCGTGTGAGATCCCGCAGGGCAGCAGACGATGGCTCTTGGGAAGACTCGCAGCCTTCGCACAGCGGCCCAAAGCCTGCCACTAGCAACAAGCAGAGGTGCGTGCCATCCAGCGGTCCAGCCTGGCGTGAAAGGCCTTATGATAGATCCGGTGTGCCCGACCCTCCTAAGGTTTGCAAGAAGTTGCAAAAGAGAGCAAAGGTTTTCCTTCAGGCTCCTTTAGCACTGTAAGCGCTCTACACAGGGACAGGCTGTACTGCATACCCCTGAACAAGGAATACAGGGGGGGGCTGCTATCAGACTAATAGACTAATGGAGTTCAGCACTACACAACAGATCATGTGCTGCATTTACATGAGTAGCAACCTCCTTTCAGCTTTTGATGGCCCCTAGATTTTAAAGCACACGATATTTGCTACAAATTCAAAAAAATGTGCACAAAGCGTGCCTCGAGCTGCCTTGCCTGGGCAGACACATGTCCACTGAATCTGGCTTGCATTGGCATACAAACCTTGCTCATGCCCAAACAACCACGGACTCTAAGTCCTGTTTACATGCCAACCTCACTCACTCACCTTTACTCGACACTTCACCTGATTTCCTTTTTCACGCCGGCCCTACTCACACCCGAACATAGGCCAGCACGGGGCAGCTGCATCTCCGACGTCTCCTTCTTCAGCTCAGTCCACAGCGGCAGCAGCTACGGCTCCTCAGCCGACTCCCATCCCACTCAACAGCCCCTGCCTCGCCCCACCCAGCATCCTGCCACAGCAGCAGCAAAGCCTGGCCAGCCAGCACAACAGGACAAGGGCACGGCAAAGGCAGGAGGGACAGGCCAGCAGCGCAGCCACAGTGTGACCCCAGAGCCTTCATCTGGAAGCTCTATACCGGTGTCCTTTTTGTCCTCATATGAGCCGTCAGAGCACTATTCCGAGCAGGAGAGCATAGACATCACAGGTAGCATGCCAGACAACACGCACAGCAGCCTGGACAGGTGAGGGGTGGGAAGTGTGGCAGGCATTGCATATTGCCTAGCTTTGGCTAAGTAACCATTTGCTACTGATGAAATGTGGTGTGTCTAGGTTGGGTAGCATGATATGGGTCAGGGGGGGAACACATATCCTCGAGATCCCTTGCTTGAAATAACAAGCCAGGAGTAGAGGAAAAGCTACTTGTCCATAATCCAGCTTACAGAAATTGACACGTAGGAAAGGTTCAACAAGCAATTTCAAATCTGACCAATGACAGTCACATTCTGATGAGCTGCTCAGGGGGGTGATGAAAAATGGGTGCGGCGTTCAAATTGTGGTATTAAAGTTCTTAAGCTTGCTTAATGCAAAATGCTGGGTGTCTTTAATCCTTCAGTCGTAATTTGCATTCCTTTCCCTCGTTCACCGTCTGCCACTCACCACAAGATATAACTCGTTTTTATATGCTAGGGGCAACATGCCGCCTTCCAGCAGGGGTCGCAGAGAAATTGCCAGAGCAAGCTCTGTTGGTCGGGAATCCTTCATGACAGATGACATCTCAGACATCTCGGGATCCATTGAGTTTGACGACGATGAAGAGGTGAGCAGATTTACAATTTATTACAGTGTACAATACAACGGGGTTATTTAGGTGTGAACAGTTGCAGGAGGACCAGTCGCTTCTTTGAGTGCTTGCTATAAGTGGTAGGCACAAGCTGTCTAAAATGGATCAGCAATGCTATTTTAGCATGCACAGCGCACAACAGAATTGATAATTGATATTGGTGTTATCATACCAAGAGCCCCACCAAAAGATGCTTCACCTTCTTCTGCCAATGGCAACAAAAGTATTGCATCAGACGCATCCATCTGTGTGTTGTGTGCTGCACGTCCACGTTCTGGTAGAACTCACGCGTTAGACCAAAATATGGTCTTGATCTAGACAGGCAATATGGCTGGGAGCTGTTCTAAGAAAGTAAAAGTCTGCTACTGATGATCAGCATTTTTATGACTCACCCGGCCCTGCTCACACTAGCCAAAGCCCCACCACAATAACAATATTGATAAGCTCGTCCCTGTGGTGTTTAATGCTTTGCAGGATGAGTACAGGCCTGCTCCACCCCCGCCCTCCAGACCTGCTGCTGCACAGACCCCCCGCGGTCAGCAGAGCAAGCCCTCAAACCAATGGCAGAAACAGCAGCAGCGGCGGCAGAGCAACAGCAGCGGCATGAGCCCGAATGAAACAGGCGACATTATGGATGCCATAGGGGCAATGTCTGGAATGAGCAGCATGTAGTGCTGGAGGCCTCTGAGTTGTGCCTGTTAAGATTAGAGTTTGGGTGTTGGAAATTATATGTAGAGGCTGGTCTTTGATGATTCAGACCCTTAAACGTGACAGCTTTCATTGTTACAAGCATTTTGGGGTGTTTTATTGTTCTGTTGTTGACTTCTGTTGTTGACACACTTTTAAGTGTATGAACAATTGAATGTAACGAAAGTATAGTTTGAGCTGTACCTCATGCAGCATGTAGTCGGAGCTGCACTCGAAAGACAAATATCTAGGCTAAAAAATGAGCACCTCACGTGCAAATTGACAAGCAAAGAGAGAGTGGAGTTAACACACTCTTCCTTCACCTGTGTCAGCACTGTTTTCAAAGCTTCTATCATGACGCTATCCTCGCTACGTTTTAACTTCCGTACACTTTGCAGGGGAAGCGTGGAATGTAGGCCAAGTGAGGATAAAATGTTTTGGCTTGCTGTTGACTCGTGCTACAAAACACACAATTCTCATAGATCATGGGAGAGGTGCTTTCAAAGCTGTTGCTAATTAAAATTATGTTACTTATGAGGAAGGACTCACCCACTGTTGCCTAGCATCCCACAGGCTATACATGCATGTTGGGGTTCTTATTTGCAAGCACTCAGAGCAGATCTTGATCAACTCTTCCTTGTCCCTGGCTTGATTACAAACATTTTCTGACCAGAGTGATTGACAGCTGAAAAAGGAAGTAATTCGCATAGTCACTCCACAATGCATTCCTTGAGCAATAATAAGCTTGCCATTTTGATGTAGGGTTAACACATTGAAACCCGAAGACATGATCCCCGATGAACAGCCCTCTTTTCATACTTATGCTCCGTGTAGAATGTTGGGCTGTAAATACTTAATTCCATTGGTTGGCATAGGAGATAAAACAGCACCCACTCCTACTCCAGCATGCTGTTGTATTCTTTACGCTGTCTTATTGTTCCTCTTCTTCATCCTTCCTGAAACAACTTATTTGCAACTGAATTGCCTATATGCGTCATTTATTTACAACATAGATTTGACATTTATTTACAACGTTTCTTTTGTTTAGCAAGGTGTGGTTTCAGACTTTTGCCTAGCTTCGTTCATCCGTTTCATGTTTCCTCTAGCTACTATTTCTTTTGTTTAGCCAGGCGTGGTTTCAGACTTTTGCCAAGCTTCTGCTGAGATTCCCTGTGAGGCATATATAGTGATGTAACCTTACCTTATTTACAACGAGCTGCATACAATCCAGCTAAGATAGCATACATCATCCAGAAAATCATTTGTTAGGCAAAGACGTTTGATCTAGGCCTTTCAAGCTGCCTGCCTTCAGACCATGTTTGCTCAGAATTGCTGCAACACCTCCTTTCAAAGTATCCACCTGAGAATCCAAACACGCAGCTGTTAATGCAGTCGGCTCTGCTATATCGCTGCCTGCCCCCCTCTCAACTGCTCTCTGCTGCTCTGCAATGTCTTGCCCTCTATTGCTGCTGCTGCTGCTGCTGCTGCTGCGCGCTGCCCCGTCTTTGCTGCAGATGCTTCTACCAGTACCACCTTGAGCTCCCTCCCCTTGCTCCGTAACCGAATGCTTATCCAGGCAGCTCACGTCTGGTAAGGCTGAAGGATTTAAAACGAGGGCACGCAAGCGTGCAGCTGAGCCAGGCCGTGTTCGTGCACTTTGTGGTTGCGTATGCCCAGCAGCTGCTGCAGGTCGTTGATGGCATGCATGGTGAATGAGACATGGAAAAGAAAGGGAAAGGGTCGGACATGCAGCATGCATTCACATTCACACATAATCTGGATCCTTGAAATGGTAGGGAAGAATTAGGCAGCGCACGATCGAGCCAGATCTGTAACGAGCCCATTTTGTTTGTTTCTAACACCTATTCTCTGATGGACCTGGCCAAGCCTGCAAGCACAAGTTCATAGTAGTTTCCCAGTACTATCTTTCAGACAGGCTCATACACACATACAACGCACAATACCCAAAGCACGTACATGCAGCAGCTGGTTGCGTTGGTCCTTGAAGCCCTAGCCGTGCTCCGCTGGAGCCTTCCCCCTGCAACGCTTCTTGGTTCACGTGACAGGCTTGGGGAGCGTGCTGCTGCTGCTGCTGCTGCTGCTGCCGCTGCCGCTGCTGCTCTGAAACAATACTACTGCTCTGATGACCTTGCAAGGCTGACCCGCCATGTGACAGGTGAGATAGAGATGGCACTGATTGCTGCTCCTGCTCCGTCTGCTGCTGGAGCTGTTGTTGCATTTCTGTGGCACTCGCATTATCAGAGCACCCTTGCGGTGAACTCAGGCGCTTGCCCCTCGTCGACGCTATTCCTGCTTCTACTGCTGCAAAAGGAACTCTGCTCAGGCCGTGCGTTGCTGCATGGCCGGCCACAACCGAAGTAACCCTTTGCCTAGCAGATCCTGAAGAAGGTGCTAGGCTTTGCACCTTTTCTGATTGACTGCTACTGCCGCAAGAAGAAGCTAGGTTTGGCACCCTTCCTAACTGACTGCTGCCGCTGCCGTCCCTCCCCAGCCCCTCCCCTCGGCCCACCTCATTCCCCCCCTGCACATCCTGCTGCTGTGTACGCAGATTTGTCAATATGGGTGTGTCTGTGTGGGCGTGTGGGTATGTACGCGAGGTATGTGTTGGCGGCAGCAGGGGCAGCGTCCTCTCCACTGCCCCACGTGCGTTGGCCAACCGCCTCATGGCACTCCCACTGCCACCAGCACCCCCCCCGTGCACCTCAGTACTACAACCCTGCACCCCTCCCTCCCCTGGATCGAGCGGCAGCTGCTGCTGTGACGGTCGCCTGGTGGTAGTGGTGGTGGTGGAGGCGCTGCTGCTGATGCCACTGCCTTGGCTCCCTGCATGCCTGACGGTGAGAACCTCACCGGGGCACTGCCTGCTTGTACGGCCTTGCTGGTCAGGCTTTTGCAGTGACGGTGCGCAGCCAGCATGACCACCCTCATTGCCGCTCCCACCCTGAAGCTCACGAGTTTCCTGCACAGGCGGTGGACGGGACCTGCCCCCCTGTGCGTGGCTGTCCCCATCGCCAGAGCTGCACTGCTGCTGCTGCTGCTGCTGCTGCTGCTGCAACGTCTGGGTCAGCAGCAGCTCAGGCTGCTGCGGTGCACGCCTCGACGCGCTAATCATGCCTCTCAGCCGCGCCGCCTTGCTGCTGTCGGCAGCAGCAGCTGCAAACATGGCACTGACGCGCATCTCGTGCTCATGGCGGGCCTCCTCACTGGCCACGGCACCTGTTTGTAGTCCATACCAGACAACAAGGGTGGCTAACAGTTGAGAGCACAGGCCCAGACCTCTAAGAAGCTTTAACACTGCAATTGTATCAGGGACTTGTACTCATAAAGCACTGGAAACGGGCTACGATGTGCACTCTGAGCCTAACAGTGTCACCCCACTGGCTGTAGCGCCTGTGCAATAAGCAGGGTTGGCCGTACACAGTACAATAAAAGTACAAGGCACGAGCAGATAGTGCAGCAGGGATGCTTAGGAACTTGGAACACACAGACTTCTTATATACATTAGAAATTATACACATGTCGTTTTCATCCTACCCTGATATATATGATATATGATGGTTGAAAGCATTAATTAAGCAAAACGAAATAGTTGAAAGTTGATAACAATGATTAAGCAAAAAATCCAGAGAGGCTGGCAATTGCTGCATGGAGGCACAAAAGGCATTCAAGTCCACACAAGCACGCCCACACATACATGTACACCCACACCCACACCTTGCAGCTTCAGGCAATAGTCCTTGAGGTCGCTGAGGGGAGGAGGGGGGACAGCAGCTTGGCTCTGCGGAAGGGGACAAAGCACAACATAAACACAACAGCTTGGCTCTGCGGAAGGGGGCAAAGCACAACATAAACACAACAATCATGGGAAGGATTGCAGCATAGTTCAAAGCAGCACAACATAAACACAACAGCTTGGCTCTGCGGAAGGGGACAAAGCACATAAACACAAAGCACATAAACACAACAATCATGGGAAGGATTGCAGCATAGTTCAAAGCAGTTGTGGACTGTGGCATTAATGCATGACTTTTTGTCTATCAACGTCACTAAATTGAGCGGGCATGGCAACCTGGTGTGTAGCATGGCGAGCATGGCAACCTGGTGTGCAGCAGCAGAAGCTGGTGGAACGACGAGGGTCAAAGTGGCATTGATTAGGAACAGATCAGTGAAATTTCATGCAGAACCCTCTTCAAGGTCACAGGCGCTTGGCAACTTGAATGTGCAGTTTAAGGCAGTAATCCTTCTGATTCGATGAGGGTTGAGTGGGACACTCAGAGGTGAGCAACCCTCAGCAACCTGTGGTGAGTGCTGCGTGTGGCTGTGCCTGTGCGTGGAATGGCGAGTGTGTTTGTCTGCATGGTTGTGTGTGGAGAGTAGCGTGTGTTTGTGCCTGTGCATGGAGTGGCGAGTGAGTGCCCCCACCCGCTTGCCTGTGCGTGGAGTGTTGTGTGTGCCTGTTATTATGTGTGCGTGGAGTGCACGCGCAGGGTCCGAATTTGCTGGACAATCTCTGTATGAGGTGTGTGGAGTCGTAACACCGCCTTTCCCCCACCCCCCTTGATCAAATGAATGTTAATCGTTCATTATTATAAACACTGACAGGTCGTATATACTCTCAACAACTTTAGTTGTTCCTGAAGTGAGAGGTAAGGCTAAAATATTAACTGTGCTTGGCGCGGCAAATTTAAGCGCTGTGCGTGGAGCTTCTTGGAGTCTTACTGACTACAGCAGCACCATTGCCCAGCACACGGAGCGCACATTCTAAATATTCTCTTGCCCTTGATCAATGTCGCATGTGGTTTCTCATTGCCGGCGTTATTTTCGCGTCACAGGTGCACGGCAACCAAAATGGTTGTGCAATAGCTCCAGCAGGAAGAACAGCAGCAGATGAGGCACAACTAATTTACACATTTAGCAATGATGTGCACACGCGCAGCCCCCCCAATGACGGACATTGCAACTACTCTTTACTTGTGCAAATTTCTGAACGCAGTCTTCGAATTGTGGGTGGCATGTTTGTGCACTGACATGAGTGCACTGACATGAGTGTGGACTGACATGAGTGTTAACTGACATGAGTGTGGACTGACTAGTGCCAGTGCTACGATTCAAATGCGCAGGAATGCCACAGGCATACTACTTCAGCCTGAGTTCTTCTTTTGGAGAGCGTCCTCATTGGAGCTATGACAGGCTGCCAATATTCCATTAATCAGTTATGGTTTGTGCTCAGCGACGTTGTGAGTATATATGCGTGTGTGTATGTGTGTGTGTGCGTGTGTGTACCTCAGCTGTGAACAGAACCTATGGTAAACTGCGCAACAAAAATGTATTTGGCTGGCAGCGTGGTATGTTGTGTGACAATTGGGTGCACCAGCTATGGAGCTTTGCACCTGAAGTGCGTGACTGTGTGTAAGCATAAGCATAGATGTAAATGTTGTTATAGGGTTAGCCAGAATCAATAAATGCACACCGTATATAACCGCATGTATGGTAATTTCCTGCTAATAATGCCGTACATACACCGTATATAGAATGTATGCATGGTTTTGGCCAGCCCTAATTGTATAGTGCGTGACTGTGTGTAAGCATAGGTACACGTTGTGTACAGGAATAAGGCTGGCCGAGCCGTGTGCACACACTGTACATGACGGTGTACATACGGAGACGTCCCTGCTTAAAACACCATGCATACACTGTAAGCATGTGTACATGCATGCAGCACTCAGCGAGTCTCGGCGAGTCTCGGCGAGTCTCGGCGAGTCTTGGGAGTGCTGCATACCTCGCACTCGGCGAGTTTCAGCCTCGCACTTGGCGAGTCTCGGCGAGGTCATGACCCACCCTTATGTATGCTATTGGCCGACATCATGTTAAAAGGTAATGCGTTCACAAGGCCGGCGAGGTCATGACCCACCCTTATGTATGCTATTGGCCGACAACATGTTATAAGTAAATGCGTTCACAAGGCACCCCCCTGCTGACACATACTTACATGCACGTCCGTCTCGTCTGTAAGCAGGGCTGTCAGGTACTCAATGTCCTCAATCAGGTACGTCTTCTCCTCTTGGACCGCCACACGCAGAGCATCCTTGACAGCGTCAATCTCGTACACATTCAGCTTGTCCTGTGCGCGCGTGTGTGTGCGTGTTTGACTGCTTACTGATGTGAACCGATTGACTTCGTACACATTCAACTCATTCTGTACGCGTGTGCATGTGTGTCTGACTGCTTACTGAGATGCATGCAACTATTTTGCATGTGTGTCTGACTGCTTGCCATGTGCATAGATAATGTAAAGGGTTGATTACAGCCGTATAATGACGCCTGGAAAATTTTCCATTGATATACCTGGGGTTGGCCTGGACCGCACGTATACACCGTACACGACCGTATGTTTTCTGCTAACAAAAACCATAAATACACCGTGAATTTGTATGCATGTACGGCTGGTTCCGGCCAACGTTAGAAATATCGCACCTGAAATGTATTTTTAGCTCCGGCTAAGAGCAAGTTTGTAAGGAGCATGTCTGCTCTTTTGCAACATTTATTGGTACTAGTGATGCCTTGCTTCGGAGCAACCTTTAGGTTTTAAAGTCACCAAATACGACAGCTTGGCAGATTGAACTTTAGACAGTCAAGCGTTACGTTGTACAAGCAAGTGAAAGATCATTGTGCATTTGCGGTACAGCACACTGATTTAAAGCACATACTACACGTAAAACATATCACCGCCTCTAATTAACGTTTTGGAGGGGGGCGGTAATCAAACGAATCCTCGCAAATGTTTATTTTACGTTCCAGATTTTGCAGGAACCTTACGGGATTTGCTAGGGCGTGATCTATTTTTTGCAACATGTTTACTTTTTAGTGGGTGATGTGCACATGTATGTACGGTAGAACCGTGAAACAGATATTACAGGATGCGTGTACACAAACATGCAAGCACATACATACCTGCATGGATTGGACGATGACGGAGGCATCATAAGCTTGATTGCTGCTGCCTGCCGAGCAGGCAGTGGAGGGGCGGGAGAGAGAGGAAGAGGCGGCGGTGGTCGGGCGAGAGAGGGAAGAAGCAGTGGTGGGGCGTGCCAGTGCCTGTGTTGGATGTGTATGCGCGTGTGTATGTCTATTTCCATACGTTGCATTTTTTACAACTGTGCTTCTTCATATGAAAAATTCGGAGATGTTAGCTTAGTGCTTGGCCCTCATGAGGGCCTGCAACGTTCTATAGTAGTAGACCAGAGTACCAAATTTGTGGGTACAAGTGCAAGAAAGCGTCAAGTGTGCACTCCTAAATAGGTGCACCTGCCCATTATTCGAAAGAGGTCTGTAGTCATGTGTACGTCAGAACCTGTAAGTGTTGAATGCTTGTAAATCATGTTGCACTACACACCGGCACTCAATGCTCACGTCCATTTCATGTAAGTCTGGGCCAAGTCTGGGCTCAGTCTGGGCAAAAGGGCCTGGTGCGAACCTGTAAGGGCCTCAGTGCAGTGCCAAGCAGAAATCCATTCTCACACCAAGAAGACTTGTCAACAAGATACAAGCCTCCACAAAAACAAGCATAGAGGAGCAGAGACGCGGCCTCGTTTTGTACAGCTTGCATAATCGTCGGTTGTTGCAGCAGGTTGCCCTTAGTTGCTCCAAAGCCTTGCCTTTCTCAATCTTACCGTCCCTGAATGTCGCAGCAGGTTGCCCATAGTTGCTCCAAACCCTTACCTATTTCAATCTTACCTCCCCTCCCTGCCTGCAAAAACCTTACCCAGGCCCAAGCAGAAAGGCCTTATCTTTCCAGATATGTTGTCTCAGATTGTCTTGGGCGGCACTCTGGCCGCCACTTACGACTCGCCTGCGTACTGCTGCCCATAACCTGGTAGTCACAGATCGTCTTGTCCTCAGGCAGCACTCTGGCCGCAACCCCTAACTCACCTGCGTACTGCTGCCCATAGCCAAGTAGTCACAGATAGTCTTGTCCTTAGGCAGCGCTCTGGGCACCACAATCTCAGGGTCACGCGCTTTGACAGCACTCCCAGTGAAAGGGGCGGCCTCAGCCAGGGTACGCAGTCGCTCCATAAGGAGCCGCAATTCGGACTCCACCTGGTGCAGGCGTATGCAGTGTGTGTGTGTGTGTGCTTGCGTGTGTATGGGTGCTGTTGTGTGTGCGTGTGTGCATATGCGTGTACGCGGGTATGTGCGGTGTATGTTGTGTTAAAGGAGTCACACCACTGACTCCAACTGCAGGCGGGAATGTTTTCGTATACAAGGGGGTGACATACGTGTGCTTGTCTGTGCATTCCTATGTTGCCATCATCAGAGTTGCACCTGACTCTACCTGGTGCAGGCGTACATGTGTGCATGCAACACATGTGTGTGCTGTATTGGTATGACAATTTGTGTGTGTGTATGTGTGTGTCCGCAAAACATGTGAAATGGCTGGATTGACAATTGACCATTTCAATAATCAGGTACCCCGAGCAGAAGCTGGACTGAGGTTGCGACCGCAAATGACTGTGATGATGACGAGGTGTGCAAGAGGAAGTAAGCAGGTGCTCACCATGCTGCGCTGTAAATTCTGGCACAGGCTGTGCCGAGTGAGGAGCTCCTTGGTGTTGAGCTGGACCTCCCCCAGGATGTCTGCAAGAGCAGAGGCTTCCACAAACAGGCCCTCATTTTCCTCCAACCTGGGAACGCCAATCACTAATCTGACCTGTGCAGGAGTGGGTGGAACTGGCTTGGAAGTGAGCTGCCGTAAAACTCAAAGATGCCCTGACGTGTCTACGAGAGTGCTTTTGTCAGCATTGACTAAACATCTGCCTCTTTTCTGCAGGCGTGCCTGTGCAACTTGGTGTGTGTGTGTTGATACAAACATGTACCGTGTGTGTGTGTGTGTGTGTGTGTGTGTGCGTGCGTGCGTGCGTGGGTGCATGCGTGTGTGAGTTCGTGTGTGTGCGTGTGCGCGTGCGTGCGTGCATTTGTGTGTGTGTGTGTGTGTGTGTGTGTGTGTGTATGTGTGTGTGTGTGTGCACGCGTGCTTGCATGCGTTCCCAAATGAAGCCCTACTAGAGCCATAGGACATGCCTACCTCTTCTCTCTCGCTCGGGTTCAAACTGGAAGAAATGGACTCCCATAGCAGAGATTTGACCACCCGCAGTTCAGACGCGGATAACTGTGCCTCCTCAGTACTGTTGGCATCTGCACTGAGGAACTCCAGCTCCTGAGCCCTAGTGAACATGTTCAAGTGTTACATGTTTACATACAAAGTGACTAAATAATTATATATGATTTAGAGACAGCGACAGTCAGAGTTAGAAGTGTCTTCCAGTCTTTTCTGATGTCCACCGTGGATGAGGCCTGGGTGGATTCCCTCAAAGTGAATGAGCTGAAGGAGGAGTTGAAAAAGAGGGGTGAGAGGGTGACAGACACGTAAGTGATCCCTCTCAAGAACAGCCATGCTGATCAGCATTTGCCGGTCAAATGCACACAGGCTTGCCCACAACTGGGCTTAAAGCAGCTTTGGTTGCACGTCTTAAGGAGGGCTTGCAAAGCAAAGGAGATGCAGTGGAGGGCAATGTGAGTGCGTTTACTTGAAAGCAATTTGATCATGCGCATCTCTCACCTGACCCCAAGCCCAAACCTCAAGCCTAAACCTCACAAACCCCATTCTAAAACTACCAACTTACAGGAACCACAGGAGGGTGAAAATGAGGAAGCTGGACAGGAGGAGGAACCAGAACAGAACGCCCCTTCCCCCGCTCCTGCGGCACCAGCACCGGAAGCACCATCACCAGCTGCTGCAGTAGAAAAGAAGGAAGAGCAGCAGCAGCAGCAGCAGCAGCAGCAGCAGCAACTGCTTCAGCAGCCAGAGGAAGTCCCTGTGCAAGACAAGCCATCTTTGCCTGCACCCGAGCTCGAACAACAAAAACAGCAGCCCGAGCAGCAGCAAAAAAAACAACAACGGCAAGAACTAGCGGAACAGAAGCGGCCTGAAAAAGAGGAGATGGGCACGGTGAATTTGCCGGTCGAGGAGGAAAGAATCCCGCCTCGCTATCAGGAGAAGGAACAGGTCCAGCAGAAGCCAACGGACACGGTGGAGACAATCCTAGAAGCAGAGCAGGTGTGTGTGTGTGTGTGTGTGTGTGTGTGTGTGTATGTGTGTGCATGTGTGTGTGCGTGCGTGTGTGCGTGCTTACGTGCGTGTGTGTGTGTATGTGTGCGTGCGTGCGTGTGTGTGTTTGTGTGTATGTGTGCGTGCGTGCGTGCATGTGTTTTTGCATGTGCGTATGTTGATGTGTGTGTGTCGATCAACCTTGCTACACCAAACTCTGCATACTACAGGAGCAGGAGGTACTAGATTATGGCCAAGAAGAAGAGCCTGCTACGGCAATGCCTGAACCGGTGTCAGAGCCAGCACAGGAGGAGCAGCAGCAGGAACAGTCTGCTGCCACCCCAGGAAAGAGAGGAGGAGACATGTCAGCAGCAGACACAGAGCAGCAGGCAAAGCAGCAGCTGGGAGTTACGGCTACGGATGCAGGACCCAGCAGCAGGAAGCGGCGAGCACCCATCCCCCTGTACCAGCCCAGGCAGGACAAGCAGTCTCCCAAGGAGGCAGCAAACGGGACCCAGAAGCAGAAGCAAAAGCAGCAGGGGGCAGAGGAGGCACCCCCCTCTTCTAGTAAGCAGCAGCAGCAGCAGCAACAAGGCAGCAATAAGGGTTCAGCCACGCCAGGGAAGCAAGCAAACGCTCCAGCATCAGCGGTGAAAGCCAGAATTTCAAAAGCAGCTCTGCAGGTAGGGAGGGGTTTGCAAACTCTTATCAGGAGGAGGAGACCACTCGTGCACACCTTTCTGCCTCACTTGACAGGTTTCAGGTGTTTCGCTGATCTGCCTTAGCTTGCAAATGTAAGCTGCACGCTCCGCCCTCCCCCTCCACCTACAGGGAAGGTCAGGGACCAAACCCGTGTTGCCAGATGCAGTGGTTTGCGAACAACGGTAGCCCCCTGATGCTTGGCGGGCAGGCTTGGTGTTGCTGCACATCATTCAAACATCCAATCTATCTCTTTATTACTGACACAGGGCGCGGCTCCGGAAGCAGTTGAGGGGGGGAACACAGAGGTTGTGTTGGAGGAGGGCGTGCAGCTGTTAGACACGCCTGCGCTGCGCATTGACCACCTCATGCGGCCTTTCACAGAAGGCCAGCTGCGGGAGCTGATTCAGAGGACGGGCTGCATCAAGGGCATGTGGATGCCTAATATTAAGGTGAGGGGGAGGGGTGAGACGGAGGTCCTCTACAAGCTGCTTGACATCAAAGTAAGGGGTTACGTACGAGTGGGAAGAGAGGGAGGGAAGGGGTCACGTTATCTGATGACTGCAGCTGTACACATGAAGCTGTCAGCAGCTTCTGTTGTGCACGCATTTGTGTGTTAAAGGGTGTTGTAAAGATATGCAGCAGCCGCTGAGTATTTGAGCTGAAAAGCCCGGTGATGCAAGGAGGCTGTAGGTTGGACATAAAGCTCGGTTGGTTGTTGTAGGGTAGGCCACAACTGGGCTGTCACGCTCTGTACACGACCGTACGTCTGGGGATCTCCCTGCCAAATAAACTGCATCTGCACTCTGTGTGTCACATACTTTTTAACCCAACCCTTCCAGTGCATAACTGGCCACTAGTCAGGTTCACCCATGCGTCTTATGTAGGGTTGGCCCAGGGATGTGTCATACGATCATTTAGGACGTTCAATACGGTAAAATACGTGTTAAATACGAAATATGCGTGTAGCACGATCGTATTGTTAAGCAATTTTGGGAGTGCCGATTTTCGACTCAAAATAGACCTGATTCGCTCAAAATCGCCAAAAACGTTTCAAATAATTTTTCATTATAATACGTGTTATTGATATGTTATATTATATAATAGCATTGGAAGCTCACTGAAAGGCCGTTGTTGGGGCGGAAATTGCCTAAAAAGGCCAAAAGTCAGCCAAAATCAGCAAATGTTGCCATCGTATTATACGGCCCGATTTGTTCAATACGGTAAAATAGCGTCTAATACGAAAATACAAATACGCTGTATGACACGTCCCTGGGTTGGCCCAAACCGTACATACCAAAATTTTTACATACGCCGTAAAATCACATTTGGAATTTCTCGACCGTGTCCGTACTTGTATAACCGTATGCAGTTTTTGGCCGACTGTATATGGACCGTAATTCACTGTATATAGACCGTATTTGCAGTTACACTCCAGATTCGAATTCAATTCCTAGCAGAAGCGCTCCCTTTGCTTTTTTTCGCCATGTTTTTCTTCTTCTCGCGCCTCTTCTTACTGAGCTCTTCCCTTGCCAAGCTCCCTGTTCAGTTGTTAGCAGCTTAAAGAATCATTAAGAATTACCCTTTTTTCCCAATAATTATTTAATTTCCGAAGTGATCGTGAACCTACAGTAGTATTCCAGTTTGCCAAATGGCGTCATTTCAAAGAGTGCTGCTACCCTTGTATCTGATGTGTAAGTCACACCTGCCCTGCACCACAGACGCATGCCATCGTGCTCATGGGCGACGAGACGCAAGCCACCGCCACGCAGCGGGCCTTGCACGGCATCAAGTGGCCCTCTGGCACCACAAAGCAGCTGTCCGTCTCTCCTCTGCCCTTGGAGGTGGCCAAGCTCAGCATACAGGTGGGTGCAAGGAATGCGTGCGCGTGTGTGTGGATGCAAGGAATGTGTGCATGTGTGTGTGGATGCAAGGAATGTGTGCATGTGTGTGTGGATGCAAGGAATGTGTGTATGTGTGTGCCTGGTGTGTATTGTGTCAGCCTTGTGTATCCAGAGCTCAAGTACATCTGTATGTATGTGTGCGTGTGCTTTGTGTGTAAGCTGGTAGCTTTGGTGCATGCATCATTTACTCTGACCCCATAAGACAATCAAGCACCAAGCTCGTGTGTCATATGCAAGCATGAAGGCGTGCAGAGCGTGGGCCACACTGAACAAGCTCAGCCATCAGACTCGCCCTTGAGGAGGAGCATGCTACTTTCTCCAAAAAAATTTTCCAGTGCTTGGATTTTCCAGTTGCTATTGACGTGCGCGCACCCACCCACTCACACACACACATACAAACACGCGCGCACACACATACACGCACACACGCACACACACACGTACACGCACACACACACACTAACACACATAAACATAGGAGAAAAAGGATCCGGGTGACGTTGCGTCTGCACCTCTCACCAGCCGCCGAATTGCCGCTTCCCTGCAGCAGCAAGCAGCAGCAGCAACTGGCGCAGCAGGTGCGGGATTTATGCACACGTGCATGCGCACACACTCACGCACACATATATACACACATGTCCTCAAATGCACATATTGCAGCAGCAAGTAAGACATTTTTCCCAACACCCAACTGACACTCACACTCTCTCTCTCTCTCTCTCTCTCTCTCTCTCTCTCTCTCTCTCTCTCTCTCTCTCTCCGTTTCTCCACAAACACACACATACATACATGCACGCACACAAATACACACACTCACACACACACATACACACACACAAATATGGTACTGCAGGTGGTGGTCGCAAGCGTAAAGCTGAGAGTGAGGTCATGGACGACGATGGGGTGCCTGAGCCGGAGCGGCTGAAGGTAGGTAGTGGAGGAGAGAGGAAGGGGATGGTTTGTGGGGTAAGTGTGTCTGTGTGTGTTGAAAGTGTGTCAGTGTGTATGTGCTTGTGTGCGGAGTGCGGGGCTGTATTACTAGGCTATTAGGTAGGGAAGCAACAAGAGAGGGAGTGCCCTCAAACGCGATGCAACAACTTTGTCTTTTACATATAATTGTCAATCTGGGCCAACTGCACGCGTGTGTCTCACACGCATACGCACACTGCACGGGTAGCCGTGGCCAGTTGGGAGAGGCTGTTTTATGGGGCCGACTCAAGCATGACAAACACATACGCACTCATGCGCCGCACACACATGAACGCAAGCGCAAACATGCACACTCACACACACACAGATGGCTGCGGCCAAGCGCCAGCTGGAGGAGGCCATCAAGGAGGAGGAGCGGCAGGAGGCGGCAGCAGCAGCAGCCGAGAGAAAGGCAAAGGCAGAGGTACTGTGTGCAATGGCAGGACACACACACACACTGTATAAGCGTTGCTGTACGACAGGCTGCATTCAAGCCTCCCAGTGCCAAAGCCTGAGGTTGGATCAAAAGGTGGAAGAGTAGGGTTTAAAGTGCGCTGGGAGTGAGAGTTTTAAAGTATTAGTTGGGGGTTAGGAACAGGGTTGGCCAGAACCATATATGTATACGGTGTGTACATACGGAATGTTTGGCAGGGAAATCACCAAATATACGGTCACATACCGTGTATTAAAACAGTTCTGGCCAACCCTAGTTAGGAAGTATATTTGGGGTCGGCCTAGCTTCACTGTCACAGAGGATGCGGGGAGCGCACACATGCACGGTCACATCACTCACACAGACGCAAACGTTCTAGTATCAACATACTCAAAACACACCACCTGGTATCAACATACTCAAAGCACACACCTTCTACACGCGTGCAGGCAGCGGAGGCAGGGGCTGCGGCACCGTCTGGCGGAGGAGCCAAGGAGGGGACGTCAGGGGCAGGCTCAGCTGATGCAGCAGGTGTGAGGCACACACACACTTACACACATACACACACGCATGTACACGCATGTATGTCTTGCCACGCGTGAGTGATGTCTTGCTTATTTGTACAAACATGCACTCACACGTGTGTGCAAACACGCACACACACACTCTTTCACACACACACACACACTTGCCAGTACATGCATGTGTGTGTATACACACAACAAAAAAGCCACAGACACATACACACGCTCATATGCATACATGCACGCGCACACAACACGCTCGACACACGTTCCCAAGCTGCTACGACTTGCTGCCAACACACTCAGGTGGGTCCGCCGAGGCGAAGCCCAGAGGTGAGGATAAGGACAAGGGTGGGCCTGCGACATCCAAGCCCGCCCCTACAGTCAAGGAGGTCAAGGAAGCCACAGCCGCAGCAGCCCTGGGGAAGGCCAAGCAGGTGGGTAGTGGGTAGGCGGTGGTGTTGGCAAGTGGAGTGGGTGCTGTTTTCCTTCGTGGTTTGCCGCACGAGACGATAAGGGCGCACACAGCGGCAACAAGTGGGTAGGTGGTGGGAAGGAACGGGGTGCTGAGCTTCCTGTTTTTTCAGCACAGGAAAGGATGAGTGATGGAGTGGGCTCGGTTTTCGGCGTTCCAGAATCGGTGTATGTCTTTTTACCAATATGTCCGTGACTCAACGCGAATGCTACAGAGGTCGTGCCCATGCCTTCCTTGATGAGCTCGACTCTGCACTGATCTGCTGTGCTTTGTTCTTCCGTGTGGCATCAGGCACCGGTCTGTGTGTGTGTGTGTGTCAATTGTAGCCAGTAGGGTATGATGACATATCAGCGCATCTGCACACGCCTCACACTTCTCGCAAGACGTGTTTGCATTGTTGGTCCCAAAAGGTCTGGGTCATGCTCGCGCCTTCACAGCACACGTCTTGTGCCGCTCTCTCGTCTCATCGATGCTGCCGCCGCCCAGCTGCTTTCGAAAATTGCGTGAGGTCTTCAACCGCGTTCGGGCGCCATTGAAAGATGAGCTGCTCTAGATCAAAATTGAGCCCAAACAATGCCAGCATTGCTGATAGGCTTAAACACAATTTACTCCCTCGCACACCGCATCAAAATTGGTGCACGCGCGTAGATTGCAAACTTGCAGAATCTTCAAATTTAATCTGTGTTTTTTGTTAATTTAGACAACGGTCCAATGCGCTGCGGCATCTAGGACAGCCATCACCTTATACATATCACTCTTTCAACATATGATGAAACTGAGCCCTCAGAGTACTGTGTCTCTAAACAGTCATGTAGCAGCAGCTCAGCAACAAGGCACACACGCGCACACACACACACACACACACACGCAGCATTTTTATCTTTTCACTCCCTTAGCCCTTTAGGGCCATGGCACCGTGGCAACAGCTGAAGCAGCACATGCATCGCACGCACACATACAGCATTTTTTTGACTTCTGTAGCGACAGCTGAAGCAGCACTTGCATCGTGCACACTCATACAGCATTTTTTTACTTTCTCTTATCCCTTGTGGTGCCAAGGCACTGTGTCGGCGGCGAACGCTAGGCACGCACACAGTATTTGTATTGATTTTTGCGCCTATCAGGCCAAGACAATATGGCGGCAGCAATTGCAACGCACACATATGTTTTTCTCATGTGCTACTTTTATTTTTTAGCGCCTGTAGGGCCAAGGCATTGTGGCGGCAGAATACGCATCACTCACGCACACACACACACACTTTTTTGTCTTTGTCTTTACCCCTGTAGGGCCAAGGCATTGTGGCGGCAGCAAAGGCGGCGATGGCTGCTGCGGCAGCTGAGGCTGCAGCAGCACGCCAGAAGCGGATGCGTTTGGATGCGGAGGTGTGTGTATGGGTATATGCGGGTGTGTTTGTGTGTGTAATGAGCAAGATTATGCTCATTTTCTGCTTGTTATTTAACAAATGAGGACACAATTTGCTTGTTATTGCGAATTTCCAGGCACCCAGAAATTGCCATGTTGCAGGCATGCTGTACCAGCAGTGAAAATTTGCGGGAAGATACGTCTATGCTTTCAAGTTCCCACACAGGTTGAACTTGCCTCGTCCCTTACTGTCATCATGAGTACCAGACGTACTAATTTGTTTTGTACACTGCCTCTGCATGGAAAATGGCCTAAAGATCTCCTCCACTCTTGCGCTCGGATGATAACTGTGGGATTGTGGCAATTAGAGAGAACTAGGTACAAATTGAGGTGAAGAGTATCACTGGTCTGAGGTGCCTCCAGACTTTTAAACCTACAGCTGCAAGCTATCGTTGGTTACTCTAAAAGCTTACACACACACGTACACGTACACATACACAAAACACACACAAAACACACACACCACGCCTGTACTGCTCCCTCAGGCAGCAGCAGCTGCTGCATCAGCCAAGGCAGAGGCAGCAAAGGTGGACGGTGGTGAGGACATGGCCGTAGATGTGCCCCTGTTGGACCAGCTGTTCAAAAAGACTGCAGCGCTACCGGCCATCTATTGGCTGCCTCTGACTGAGGAGCAGGTGTGTGAGAGGCTTTGTGTGTGCTCGTGTGTGTGTGCGTGCTCGTGTGTGTGTATGTCTGTATGTGTGATCAAATAAAAGAATCCGGCTCACGCAGCTAGTTTCTGAAAAACACGCCAGCGTGAGAGCATCCAAAAAGAATCGATACCAGATTGAGCTTTGACACAAACACACGCACACAAGCCTACAAAAGCACACACACACACGCACGCACACACAAAACACACACAAATATCTTTGGAACCAGGTTGCTCAAAAGAAGCGGAGAGAGGAGAACCAGGGACAGAGAGAGCCGCCCCCTGGACAGGGCCAGGACCCTCTTGACCGACGTGATTATGGTGATGCTTACCGTGGTGGCGGTTTGGAACCCATTAGGATGGCTTACGGAGCTGGCTACAACAACTCAGGTGCCCTGCCTCCCCCCCCCCAATTGCCCATGCCCCCCCCTCCCTCCCCTCCTCCGTACAGGTGCGTTTGTGGGTGAGGGTGATGTGTAAGTTGTTGGTGTGTGTGATTCGTTCAGATGTGTACGTTAGTGTGTATGTATGTGTGTGTTTCGTTCAGATGTGTACGTTAGTATGTTTTTTTTTTTGTGCGCGCGTGAAGCTGGTGTATGAGTGCAACGTTTTTGTAAGCACATTTTACATAATGCAGCTCAGAGCTAGCTGGTTGGGCAAAATGATAGGTGTGTGTGTGTGCATGCATGCATGTGTGTGTGTCATTGTCTTTGACCTAAAATAAACAGAGATGCACACGCAACCTTGCACTGTCTGTTCACAAAAACTTTTCATAACTCAACCTTTACGCCCAGTAAGGTTCTCAAATGCTTAGCCCTTGAATATAAGCTTTCCACTACATGTCTAATTTGGATGTATGGCTTTTACGCTTAGGCCTTGGCTGAGCACAAGCAGTGTGAGTGCAAGGATTATGCACTCAGAACTCTAAATATCATCTACCGCCAGTTTTCTGATCTTTCTTGTACCCTTGTCCTCTGCAGGAGAGGTGGAATGCCGGGGGGCTCTTTTGGCCGAAGGGATGGGCGCAGGCATTAGGTTGTGCATGTGCGTGTGCGTGTTGTGTGTGTGTGTGTGTGCGTGTGTCGGTGTACATGTGGTGTTGCTGCATTTAGTCTGCCTACCATGGCTGTGCCAGTAAATGTGTGTGTGTATGTGTGCGAGTGCGCTTGTGTGTGTGTGAGTGCAAGCTTTCGAGTGCGCTTGTGTGTGTGTGAGTGCAAGCTTTCTTCTTGCATTCTTGCATTTGGCAGGATAGGCGTTCGAATACTTGGGGAGTGAGGCATGTGGTCTTGGAGGCAGGCCTAATCTGGGCGTCTCCTTTACTGAGCTTGCGCTCACAATGCTGAGGAGGAGGAGTAGAGTTGTTTGTGCAAGTGCAGGTTGTTTTGGTAGCTGCTGATGGCCTGTAGGTGCTTCTTTAGCCCCCAGGAATCAGGACATGCTGATATGTTTCATTGTTTTTCGGATGGAAGACCACGGACGCTCTCCCCTGCTCTTATTCAAAGCAGCGGACACCCTGCCTGAAAAGTGCGCAAGTGTGTCTGTACTGATTTAGGCCCTGACACCCTCTGCCTCTTGGTACACCCACAGGTAAGTTTAGGGTGCTGCTAAAGCAGAGGAGTGGAGGGACAGCTTGCCTGCATAGATTGCGCAGTTCATGCAAGCATCTTAAATGTTTCGCTTGCCTTTTGGGTTGAACATATTTTGATCAGCAGATGGACGAACCTTCTTGTAATCGCGCTGCTACTCCTCTACTATTTGGCTCGGGTTCCGTGAAAAGGATAGGCAAGGTAAGGTAAGGTTACATCGCTATATATGCCTCTTGGGGGCATCTGAGCGGAAGTTTAGTTTAGTTTGGATTACAAAGGCATTCAACCTGGAATGGCTGCTCAACCTATGAGAACGAGGTAAACCTCAAAACAAACCAAGTAAAAAAAGGGCTGTGACGCAACTGGAAAATGCTAACC